>VFQU01000041.1_pt1 | contig 219249 bp, 186 predicted proteins | sample 3512311 | NCBI WGS metagenome assembly VFQU01 (sample SAMN10412377, study PRJNA504923) | tailings metagenome | isolation source: Relicate 3 Philex TSF3 active mining site | place: Philippines: Tuba, Benguet | collected 2017-08-29 | reverse complement strand
CGGTGGTTTGACCTCAAGAGCATGTCTTGCCGCAACCCTAATGGCAACTGCTATATCCGGTTTGCAAATGGAACCACTTGGACAGAAGCTCAACTCCGGAGTGCACTCCGTTAATCGCTCTTGAGAAAAGTACTTACAATGTGTAAGATTGCTCAACCCATTGTAAGTACTGATCCCCTGAATACCACAAAGCAATTTAGCGATTCGATAGTAGAGCTAGGGTAGCTTCTAGTAATCGAATCGTTTCTGTCGTTCGGTTGCGCTCAGAGTAGAGTTTTGCGATCGCAATCAACCGACCAACTGACTCAGACCTGACTCGATTCGCACGTTGGGAAAGGCGCTTGGCTTGTTGAAAGCTATCGATCGCGATTTCTAACTGTCCGGCTTCGAGTGCTGCGATCGCGATGTTATCGAATAATTCGGCTTTGAACAAGCAGAGATGATCGGGAATTTGAGCGAGTAGATTAGAGGCTTTCGTGAAGTTATGGGCTTGAGCATAAGCGCGAGTATATCGGGCTTCGTCCAAGGCACGATTTTCTTCGGGAGACAGCCGTAAAGTTGGGGGAAGCGTGGGCGATTGGACGGTTCTGGGTTTCTTAGATTGCTTTGATTGAACCGATGGAATGGGTGTAACTCGACGTTGCAGCAGTCTCGTATCTGGTACACGTTGCGGAAGATTCACATCCGAGAGAACATTGGAGAAAAACACGCCTAGAGGGGTGAAGGGTGGTTCATTGAGAAGATCGAGCGGTGGTGCAACGATCGAGACTGGCAACGGTGAAAGTTTAGATTGAACACGTCTGGCTCGTTGTTGATCGATCAATCGTGTTGCTTGATCAAACTCTCCGATCGCTGCGTATTGTTCTGCAATTTGTAAGTTTAACCAAGCGAGATCGGGCTGTCGGATTAGTTCAGCAAGAAGCGACCGAGCCTGGGTTCGTTCTCCAACTTGAATCAGGGCGCGGATCGCGTCGAGTCGTTGAAATCCTGAAAACTCTCCTGTTTTAACTTGCTGCATTTCAGCAATAATCTGAGTGCTGAGAGCAGACTGTTTCGCTTGGTCAGCACGTTTTACGATCGTTGCCATTGCTTCGAGACGCATTTGAGGATCAGCGATCGAGCTTGCAATGTTGTAAGCAACAGATAAGAGTTCTGCATCGGCGAAAATCTTGACAACATCAAGCGATGCGCGTGAAGCTGTCCATTGATCTCGAATGAATTGGAGAAATTGTTGAGCACTACGACTATCTCCCAGTTCTGCGGCTTGTTTTGCTAAGCTGATGTAGCTTTCTCTTGCATCACGCGAATCTAGGCTTTGAGCGATTTGGAGGGATTGTGCAGTTTGACCTGCGGCAACATACGCGAGAACTAACGACTGCTGAAGGGGTTTTACGTTACTACGATCGATAGATTTGATCAATGTTTCGGCTTGATTCAAAAGTGGCAAGGCTTCAGAAGATTGTTTCATCAATGCGAGTTCATGTCCTGCTTTGATGAGGTTCTGAATTGCTCTTGGTCTGACGGGTTGGGGTTCAACGTCGCGTAGCAATTGAGCAACGATCGAGGTCATTATCGATCGAGCCTTCTCAGGTTGTTCAGCTTTGCGATAAGCTTCAACAAATTGAAGAGCTTCGGCATTGTTATTCCAGTTCAGAAGCATTCGAGCCTGATCGAGAATCTTCACGGCTTCGGTCACATTACCTTGAGTCCGATAGTCCTCCGCAAGTAGCAGCATCCATTCTGCTTTAAGCGTTGGAAGATTCCACTGCTGTTGATATTTCATCTCGTCTTCGTCGGGTTCTGGAAAATAGTCAACCGCTTGTAGAATCCAAGTTGATTTTGCTTGTAGGGGAATCTTTTTGAGTTGTAGCGCGAGCGATCGACGATAAGCCTCCGGTTTTTTAAGTTCAGGAAATAGCGCGATCGCAGCTTGAATTTTGTCCGCTTCTAAGTTCTGAATCGTTCTTAAGACTGCGATCTCAGACGCGGATAGTTCCAGCCGCGATCGCAGACTCTCATTGATTTGATTCGCCCGATCTGGGCGATTGGCACGGAGAAACTCGATCGCAATTTCAGCGCGTTGCTCTGCTTGTTGGAACGAGATTTCTCGAACCGAATGAGTTGAATAAGGAGGGGAGAATCGTGCAACTGCGATCGAGCTTTTGCAAGCAGGCGCGGGTCGAGTTTGGGCAATCGTCGGAACAGAAATCGATTGAGCCAACGAAAAGGTGAGAAGTCCGATCGTAAAACGTTGAAACATGGTTATGGAATTAGAGTGAGTGCAGATTCTAGTAAAAGAGCAGCTTCTTTGAATTGATTCCGTTGGGAATAGCGTTTCGCGATCGCGATTAGTTGCATTCTGATGAAGTTCGGATCAGGCTGTGAGGCGCGTTGATTCAGACGATCGCTCTTTTGCAACGCATCGAGAGCAATTTCTAGCTGGTTAGCTGCGATCGCGCTTTTTGTCACTTGTGCGAGAACATCAGATTTGAAGGTGCAATATTGATTCGGAATCTGTTCGATCAGAGCATTCGCTTTCTGGAAATTTTGAGTGATCGCATAATGTTTCGCTAATGCACCTAGAATTTCAAATCGATTTGCTGTCACAGTTGCAGGGGAAGGCTTTGCGCTCGGAATTGGTACAGGTTTGTCGAATTGTTTTTGCTGAGGAGCAGGAATCGCGGAAGGTGATGGGGCGAAACGGGCTGAAGAGAAGAATGATCCTAATCCAGAAGATGGAGACAGCGGAGCTAACTCGAAGTGGGACTCGTACTGATTCAGGGTCGGAGAAGCAACTAGATCAGCCGCTGCACGATCGACATTAATGGCATCTAGTCGCTGATTCGCAGTTTGAAAATCACCAACTCTCGCATAGAGATAAGCGATCGCGAATTGCGATTTTAGATCTTTGAGTGAGACTTGGTTGAGAAGTTGCCGCACTCGATTAACTGCACCAGCCTTAACTAAGTGATTCGCAACTTCAAACTCTGGAGTGCCTGACCGCGATTTAGAGGCAATCTGCAACATTTGAGCAACAATTCGATTCGAGAGCGATGCTTGATTTGCGCGATCAGCATAGTTTACGATCGTAGCCAGCGACTTGATCCGGAATAACGGAGACTGAATTGAAGCCGTGACTTGTTGAGCCAGATCAAACTTGCCTGCTTTTGCATAGAATTCGACAATCTCAGGTAACACGGTCAGCGATTGTCTATCGAAGCTCCAGGCTTTTGTTGATTCAGGTCGAATTCGCTGGATGGCTTGAATTGTGAAACGATCGTTCCCCAATTCCGCCGCTTGTTTCGCCACTAACGCATAAGCTAAATCCGCTTGATTAGGTTGCAGCAATTTGATCACTTCAAATGCTTTTGTCGATCGATTCGCAGCAGCATAACCTAATGCTAATAATTGAATGTGCGACTGGTAAATCGGGTCTGGAGATTTCCGCAGCAGTATTTCTGCTTGAGTAAGATAGGACAAAGCTTTCTGCGATCGACCAAGTAGTGCAAGTTGATGTCCTAGATTCACGAGATTGAAGATTTTGACAGAATTGGAACCATCGAGCGATCGCACTTCGGTCTCGATTCGAGCGGGTACAGTGTCGAGTATCGATCGTGCAATGTCCGGTTTTCCCGATTTGCGATAGGCTTCTGCCAGTCGAATTAGGGTTACAATCCTAGTCTTTCCTGTGCGCGATCGAGCTTTTTCTAATAGCGCTAGAGCTTGCTTTGGATTGTCTGCTTCTTGATGTTGAGCAGCTAAATTTAACAGCCAATCAGTTTTCTCTAATTCAAGATAGGTCGAAGACTCTGGCATCGTTTCAATGACTTTGAGCACCCATTGTGTTCTATCATTCAACGGCAGTTCTAGCAATTGAAGAGCTAGAGCAGGCGAGTTCAGCCATGAAGATTGAATACTGGGAACAAGCGCGATCGCATCATTTGTCTTTTCAACTGCTAAATTCTGCAACAACCTTAATACCGTCACAGATTCGGGTGAAAGCTTCATTTGAAATCGAATTGTTTCATTGATTTGCTCAAGACGATCCGGGCGATTCGCACGAAGAAACTCGATCGCGATTTCAGCTTGCCACATTGCTCGAATTTGCTGTTCAAATTCTGGTGAAATCGGCAGACTACTCAACCGATCTGAAAGTCCTGGAGGATAGAAACTTTGGCAAGCAGTTTGAGCGACTGCGGGAACTGCAAACAATGGAATGAAAGAGAGAAGCCCGATCATAAACCGTTGAAACATAGTGTTCAAGATAATTTGAGAGGTTGCAGAATTTTCCAACTGGGTATAGAGTTTCGCGATCGTGAACAGATGCACTGTCACAATCTCTCCGAGCGTTGTTAGTTTGCTCTGTTGATAGAATATCTCCATATTGCATAACCTCTGTAATCCCGAACTCTACACCCGCTCAAGACGTTCACAACCCGAATCATGAAATATCAATGTTCCAGTCTCCGCTCGATCGCATTTCTCACAGGACTTCTGATCACGATGATTGCCGCTGGAAATATTGCAAATGCGGCTCCTGTTCAAACTCGTGAAGGCGCGATCGATTGGCAAACCGATCTGTTTCTCTACAAGGTGAATCCTGAATTAAACGGGCGGAAACTGCGATCAAATGACACTGGCTACATTCGAGAGTGGAATGTGATTCGGCAAGCTGTCGATCAAGAAATGAAGCCGAACGTCACCGAATGTGCAGGCGATCAGTATTGGGAACTCTACAGCTATGACGGCATTAATGGATTACCTTCTGGTCGTCGCCCTGCCCCATCTTTTGACCGAATTGCAGATGCGATTTTCTACAGTCGTCATCCTGAACTTGCAGGTCGATCGCTCTCTTCCTCAAATTCTGCACTCGCTCGTGAATGGAACCAGATTCGTCAAGCCATCATGATCGAACAACCTTGCAGCTAGTCAACTCTCAATCTCTAAAGAAGAGCATTCATCGATCGATTATCGTGGAAAAACCTTGTAGCTAATTAGAGCTTTTCTCATGCAAAATCAGAATTTGAAATCTATCTCGAAGTTTTTTACTTCAAGTGCTTTTGTAATTGCGATCGCTTGCACTGGAAGCATTCCTTTGATTCTGAGTAGTCCAAGCATCGTTCATGCTGAAACCCGTGAGCAGTCTGTGGATAGTGTGACGGATTGGTTGTTTGGAAATCTGAATCCTGGACTGAACCGCCGCAGATTGCAGCGTTATGAGCATGGCTATATTCGAGAATGGAACGCGATTCGCCGTGTGATTGACCAAGGCGGCTTGCGTTACTCCAAAGTGGGTCCAAACGGAGGCGCATGTGGTGAGCCAGACTGGACATTTTCCAACAAAGATGAGGCACTCAAAGATCGTCTTGCAGATGCTATCTTTCACAGTCGCTATCCTGAGAGAAGAGGAACACCCATTCGCCCAGATGAACGTGCTGCAATGCGCGAATGGGTCAAGATCAGAAATTCGATGTCTGTTGCGTATTGCTAAAAGCGCTTTACTTCTCAAGGTTTATTACAATGCGCTATCTCAGTTTCGTCTTTCTCTCTAGCTGTTTTGCGGGTGCTTCGCACTTGCGCTCTGCGCTAAACGCAGGTTTCAACGCTTAAATTGATGCCAAAGTAGCTCAACAGGTAAGCAAGTTGCTTTGTTGCTAGATTTGATCAAAATTGTCTTGCGTAGTATCGGTTTTCAACTTCGGTAGTATGAAAAATATTCAAGTTATCGATCGTGCAACGAACTGTGCTTATGATGTTTATAGTGCAACCGATGAGGAATTTCTCAAGATTTTTCCAGAGCCAAATCAAGATATCCAATTCAACGAGGACATTGAAGATGATGAAGAGATTCGACAGATCTTAGCTCGACTTTGGAAGAGGCGGTTAAAAAAGCCAGAAATTCATGGCATTCACGGTACTTTGTTCTATCAGCTTCCTGAAAAGAAGCAGTTCTACCCGAATAAAAGAGAGAATGATCTAACCATCAATCAGAGTAGACCTCAAGATAGTGCGACGTGAGCTTACTCAGCATCTGCTTATTGTGAAAATGTGAAAAGCTAAAGCACGTTGAGCTACCCAAATTCAAAAGCGGTAATCTTAACAAAAGATTAGAAGCACATCAAAGTTTGATTTAGACTTACACACTAGACGTTATGACGATATTAGCTTCCTCAAAACCAGCGATACATTTTTCAATTGCCCTACTTTTGTTTTTTGGATTTAAGCAGCCTGCTCAAGCAGATCCCGCAGTTCAGGTAACACAGACTCTCACGGCATCTGAATCCTTGACAGAGTTTGGAATTCAAATCGCTGCGAGTCCGACCTCAAGGGGTGACAACGAAGCTAGAGAGCAGACTGGATCAAGGAAATGGCATTGAGACCTCGCTGAAAAAAGGGACGTTTTTGCGGCTTGAGTGCCATCAACTTGGTCGCCAGAGTTGACCACAATTGCAAGGGTTCAATCCACAACCTGCCATACAAGCCAATCCAGAAATTGCTGTGTCGGTTTCGGGTTCGCTTCGGCTCCTTGACTCGACCGACGTAGCATTGCACTTGCTTTTGGCGAATGCGTCGTCCCTGAAGCGTTGAGAGCGAATAAGCAATGGCAATCAGAACCAGTAGTGCATTGAATCGGCGTGAATCGGCATGGCAATCTTCGAGATGATAGCCACCGGATTTGTAGTCTTTGAACAGCGGCTCAATGGAGAAGCGATTAGAGTAAGCTTTCAGAGTTTGTTCGGCACCGACGAGATTGGTCAGCAGATACCAAGCATCAGAATTCGATTGACGGTAGGCGCGTTTTTGGCGCAAGACTAAATTATGCTTGCCGAACCCGCGATTTTGCGTGACTTGAATGTGCAGATATTGCTCAGTGATTCCGGGCGTTTGTGGCAAATCGTCGAGGCGAGTAAACGCATCGCTGTCATTCGGTTTGATGGTCGTACTTTTCGGTAAACGGAACACGAATTTGACTTGTTTTTCCACACACCAAGCAGCAAGCTCGATACTGTGAAACTCACGGTCTCCGAGCAAAATGAAGCGATACTTTTTCAACAGATGAAATACCGGACATAACACTTTTCGTTGTTCAGCCAGCGAACTCTGTCCTTGCTTGTTCAGCCACATCCAGTGCAATGGGATTGCCCGCTTCTGGTATACAAGACTCACCAGGATCAAGTTATGGTTTTGCCATTGCGTCCGGTCAATCACCAGGTGAAGCGGAGTTCTACCTGAGTAATGTCGTTTGATCCACTGCTTGACAATCGGAAACCAGATCGCTTGTGGAGTCAGTTGCGGCAGACTCAAGAATCGCTGAATATTCCGCCGTCTGCTCTCAAATAGAATCGGTTGCGGAAACAGGGTCGCTATCCGTTCAATCGTAATTCTTCGCTCTTTTTGCAACAGTTCGACCAAGATTTCTAGCGTCACAAATTGCGCTTCCGTTAATTGCGATTGTAAACAGGTTTGATAGAATGAGGGCAACATCTTTTAGATTGATGAGGTGAAACAAGTGGAATCACCTCATTTTTTCTGTCTCTCAATGCTGCTATCCGGCATCCTTTCTACCGTTCAGTCGTGTTGTCACCCCTTAAGGAGTCCGACTCCTAAACCTGCTGAGGCGCTATTCGAGAGAGCGATTCAGATAGCAGAAGCAATCCCTACTTTCACAGAGCGGACTCAAGCGTTGCTCACCATTGCTCGTAGACTTCGTGAAGTCAATCAAGTTTCAAGATCTCAGCAATTAATTGAACGAGCGATTCAACTTTCACTTGATCGCGTTTCAGAACCCGTCAAAGATGACTATGACAAGGTTCGACAACAGGAAGACCTAGCTATCGTCAGCGCTCAACTTGCAGAAGCGGGACAGGTCGATCGCGCCCTTCAGTTAGTCAAAATTAGAATTTCCTCAAATCTGCGTAAAGGGCAAGCGCTCAACAAAATTGCGGTCGCAGTCGCGCACCAAGGTAACACTCAACAGGCTAGAGAGTTATTGAGTGAAGCTGTGCGATCGGTGAAAGGCGACACAGAAGACTACGCCTATGAATCGAACGGCAGTTGTGGGAATGAAAAGTTTGCAATTTTCTCAGACATCGCTAAAAGCTTAAGTTTAGTCTCAGAGTTAGATCAAGCGTTACAAGTTGCCGAAACGATATGGGGTTGTAACTCGGCATCAGGAGATGCAGCGCAGTATTATCAAGCTTGGGCTTACTTGGGAATTCTGAGTCACCTTGAAACTGTCGAGCAACTCCAACAAATTTGGAATAGTGCTAAACAGATGCCCCAAGCACCAAACGTTTCAGGAGATCCAGTCGAACGATTAATGACTTGGCATGAGCTTGCCGATAAGCTAATTGATTTAGGAGAAATCCCACTGGCTCTATCAATCACAACCCAACTCTCTACACTCTCAAAGGTCAAAGATGACACTCGAACATACATCTATCCAGAATTTTTAGTAGAAATGGGGCAGAAGAATTTGCAAAAAACTGCCCTTAAACTTGCTAAGAAGCGACAATTTGAGGCAGCTTTGCAAGTGACACAGCTACTAGCGGATGCCCCTTCTCGACAGGATATTGTTCGTAAAGAAATTGCGGGTCAACTTGCTCATACAAAACAGCTCGACAAGGCGATGCAAGTCGCAAACTCTGTTTCAGATACCACAATGAGAACAAGGAGCAAACTTGCGATCGTTGAGAATTTGCAAAAAGTAGGACTCACAGCTCAAGCTGATACTTTGTTCGAGAGTTTGATCCCAATGTTAACTCCTGAGTCTGCGCCTGAACTAATTGCGATCGGACAACGCGATCGCGCCCTCAATTTGATTGCTAAACTAGCCGGGCAATCAGATGCACACCAACGAATTTTAATAGAAACTGCGCTGCAATTTGTGAACCTGAACCAGTTTAAGCCAGCTCTAGAACTCTCTAGCAAACTTAAAGAGAATGGAAATAGACATCCCGTTCTACTAGCGATCGCAGCACAACAGGTCAAACTTGGACAACTTGATCAAGCGATGGAATTAGCACTATCGCTCAAAAATAGCAGTCATTGGGAGTTACCTCCTCAGCGCGATCGTCTTTTGGCTAGTATTGCGAATGAGTTCGTTCGGTCAGGACAGTTCGAGAAAGCACGTCAAGCCGCAGAAGAGATTTCTGAGGATCTAGCCAGAGTAGCTGTGATCTCAGGACTTGCAAAGTAGTTTACTGGAGTCGCGATCGCTCGAACTGCCATGCGTCTAAAAAATTGCTTAATTCTTAACCTAGTCGCGCTTGGTCTAATCACGGCTTTGCTCTAGCGCGATCGCGCACTCAATAGACTGTTTGAAGTTGTGATTTCTCAGCCTAATGAGACTGATATTGTCATTCCAGGCTACTTGATGACTGTGGGGAAGCAGAGTTGTTTACTTGCCAAAAAATAATTAATAATCAAGTGCTTTCTCTAAAAGGAACAACAGGTAAAGACTGTCAAGCCACTTATGGAAATCAGAATGTCACTTGTACACGAGTTCAGGCATCAGCACTCGATACTGTCTACATTGATGATCTACAGTTAGATACGAATCAAAAAAAAGTTCTTCAAGTGGGAGGCGACTCGAAAATCAATTCTCAGTCTTCGATTTCTAGAGGATAAATCTTCAGATGTAGTATTATTAGGCATTCTGCTGAGTACCTTTTCAATTTTCAGCGCAGCAAATGTCTCTGAATTCTTGGCTTTTTACTGGTCAAAAGGTCTTGCATTGCTCTGCGGATTGTCTGCATTCTTAGCATTGACCCTATATTTTTATTGGTTATTGTCGCTCTTTGGCTATATTGATCGACTGTGAGAGCGAAGGGATTGCATAACCTCTCTTGCTGTGAACTCTACACCTTTACAACCGATACATCAAGCTTTTCAGCTTCTGCGACAAATTGGGCAGGTGACTTGTATTGGGAGTTTCCTAATTACGACTGGAACTATGGTGTACTTGAGCCAAATCGGGTTCATCACATTTCGCGCTGAAGGACTAGCAAGGGCATGAATTTAAAGTTACTACTAAAATCACTACTTTACTTTTTAATTCTCTTCGTGATGGGTATCAATGGAGCTTGGCATATAGCCTTGTTTCTGTCACCACCTAAAACGGCTCCAGGTTTGGGAATTTGGTTCTGGCTATACTTGATTATTTTCCCTGTTCTAGGGCTTTTGGGAATAACGGCTTTAGCTCTCAAAAAACCCCTTAATCTCTCTTGGTGGATAGGAGGCTTGCTGCTGATCTACGTTGGTAGTCTAACATTGCTACCATTCTTGTTTTCTCAAGTGCTATCATCCTTGTTTTCTCAAAACGGTTTTGGGTCTTTTCATGTAATTATGTTTACGATAACGTTGATACGACTTCTTGTAATAATGTTGAGACGCTAGAAATTTCGGCAATGTTCTAGCGATTATCTTAAATGTCAAGTCGGTGTTTCAAGGAAGTTAAAGCAAGCGACAATAGTAGCACCTTCTAACCAGGTACTACTTCGGCGCTTCAGTTGAAACTAACTTAGGCGAGAGTAGTGGCAGGCGTGAGGGGTCGAACTTGTCCATCCCGCACAATTGCATTCAGCCAGACCAGCAGTTTTCGGGCACATGCCATGAGTGCAACCAGTTTCAGTTTGCCACGTTGTCGTAGTTGTTGATAGTGTGCTTTGAGTACTGGATGATGACGAATCGCCACGAGGGTTGCCATAAACAAAGCAGAACGCACCGATGCCCGTCCGTCCTGAATGCGACGAGTGCCACGATGCTGCCCACTGTCTCGATTGACTGGAGCAACCCCGACGAGACGATCGCAATGTGGATTCTGGTATTCCACACGCGGTTCTGAGCCTAACTTGCACCAACATTCTTGAATCTGCTTCATCCCTTTCAACCCATTCAATCCCTGTTAAAACAAGCCATTTGGACTCCACGAACACCCGTCAATCCTCGACCTCAACTCGGATTCCGACTGGACTATAAAAATCATGAGCAGTGCGGCGAAGCCTGTAAGCATGGTTGCCTAGAAGAAACGCAAGCCACAGGTCAATGAAACACTCCTTGCGCTTCGACTCGATTCGGGAAGTCTTCAGCATGAAAATAAGGTCAAGCAGCGAAACCGTCCCGCGATGACGGTGTTGCAGTTTTTCCATCATTGCGATCAGTGCGTCAGTCCATCCCTGAATCTCTTCCCCATGCGAAAGATGGACGATTGCATTGAAATCCGGCTGCTCGACGTTCCGATCCGGTAACGCATCCAGCAAAGCCGCTGCATCATCAATCATCGCCTCGTGAATTGCCTCGACCATTTCTGACTCTGAGAGAGACTTCATAAAAAAATGATCCGGCATCGACCATTTCTCCTCTGAAGGAGAAGGCAAGGGCAGAAGTGGAATCGGCTCAATGAATTGCTCAAAATTCACCAACATTGATTGCCGCACAAAGCGATCGAAGAAGTCGATTGGCACCACCGGATCTCTCGATTTCTTCAATTCCGTGTTGACTTGCTCCATCACACCTGCGTACTTCGCGTGGACGATCGTCGCGAGTTGAAGAATCGCATCCGCAGCGACTTCGAGATGGTGTCGCTCCTCTAGTCCTAACATGGCAGCATCAAACTCTTGCAATAGCTCAAGGAGTTGTGCCTCTTGAGGAAATGCGATCGCGTCCTGGAGATGCTCAAACAGCGGAATGTCTAATCGAATCATCTAACCGCCTCCAGATAGCAAGGGCGGATGGGACAACACTGGGGGTCGCGGCGAACCTGAGCAGCAAATTTGCGAATCCCATACTCTTTGTACAGAACACTCAGCATATTTGCAGTGTAAGCTTCCATAATTGAAGGAGTCATGGCTTCGCAATGCACTGGAGTAATCTCTACAATCTGCTCATTCCCTTTCCACACTGAACCTGCGATCGCGTGAACTGGGGAATCATATCCGGCTTCCCGATAGACAATCAAAACTGCATAAACAAGGTCAAGATAGGGAGACTCGATGTTAAGCCGCTCAAATTGTTGTTCTTGCTGCTCGATCGCCTGTTTCTGGCTATTTATTTCAGTATTTCTAAGACGAGATCGCTTCGGTGGGCAGAGTTTGAGGTTATAACAGCCGTCCGATGGAATGTTTGGGTCGCGCAGAAAATTTTCTGGGTCTGTTTTCGGACTGCCGTGAAGTTGATGCACCTGATCGATGTGCAGTGCTGCACATTTATAACATTTAGCAGGCGCTTTTCTCGGCATGATTCACCCTAACGTTCATCTCGGCACGGCTAGAAGTTGTGCAGCGGTCAATTGTAAATTTGGGAACTGCGGCGACAGGATCAAATCCTCTCCTGCAAACGGACGAGATTGATAGGCTCCGTTCACCAGTTCCAGCACGTTCACGACGGATCGACCCGGATCAACCTGCCAAAGTTCAGAAATCCCACGCGCGGCATATTCTTTCGGTTTTTCAATATAATCGCGCCGATAGTTTTTACTGTTCGGATCGCCAGGTGACACAACTTCTACCACCAACAAGGGAACAGGCATTCCCATCCGAATGATTCTCCCACCTGATAGTAAAGCGCTGATTGACATTTCGCTATGAACAATCAAATCTGGCTGCCGTGCGCTCACTTCATCCGACTCAACCTCGATTTGATGCCCAATGGCTAATCGATGAGCAGGAATGCTTAAGGCTCCAAACGCAAAAGCGAGCACCATCGCGATCGTCGAATTAATGGGTTCTTCCGTTGGCAAAGCAATCAACTCTCCATTCACTAATTCGTAGTGTGTATCGGTGCCGTCATCGTATTCCAAATATTCATCGATCGTTTTGAATTGCAATTTGGCTTGAGTCATGGTAAAGTCGCGCTCTAAACTGATTTTATCCGCCTGAAATACCGACCATGCGGTAATTTTACTCGATTTCGCCCCCTCTGCGCCATTTAAAACAACAAGAATTTATCGATTGCAGAAACGGATAAACTCTCGGCAGTCTGGACATCACAGCGTTCCTATTTTTATCATCGATTGATTCCGCTTAAAAAACCTCATTATATACTGCAATAATACCGCAACTACAGATAATGGTTATTATCTGTAGTCTGACAGCGGGATCAAGCAAATTTTGGTCGAATCCACCTGCTTCTAGGGAGTAAAATTTGTGAAATGCTGATGTAGCAAGGGTTCTAGAAATTCTGCTCTTAGTTAGAATGCTGGAAAAGTAGAATCGTTGAGTTCTTAAACGCTTACTCTGTCTAGATCAGGCGATCGCAATTCTTGATGGGACAAATCTTTCAGGTCAGAAAGAAGCTTGGTGGCGGAGTGAGCAGGCAATATTTGAGTCGAAGCGCTCTAGGGGAAAGAAGGTGAAATCTTGCGATATTGGGGAAAAGGGTAGCCTAGGGCATCAGGAGGCGAAACGACAGAAGTATTGGCGCGGTAGCTTCGCTCCACTTACGATCGCTCGTTCTGACCTAGAAGCTGTCACGACGATGGACGATTCGGAGTTCTCTGATGTACAGGATGCCCTCGATCGTGCTTACGCTCTCTGTAGAGATTGAAATGCTTTGAGATCTAACTATGAAGCCGTGAGCGTGTCTAGTAGGTTACAGCTTTTTCTTTTTCAGGTTGTGCTAAAAATTGACAAAGTATCTCCAGCACTTCCAACAAGAAGCGTTCACTTGTATGTTGTCAAATGCTTCAACTAATCTTGATCAGGCTTGGTCTAACCAACTATCCGAGGTGTCAATACCCTTGATACTTCACTTTATATCTCGGCTATTGTCTCAAGCATCTTTGCAAAGGAGCACGTCTTATTCTCAGACTCAATCTGATATCAATTAATCTCAAATCCAAGCTCATGCTCTGAGACCTTCGCTTGATCATTTAGTTTTTCACACTCTGACAATTTCCAATCTCATTCCATTGCGATTTTTAGTTCTATTTTTCATCCTCATTTCAATCCTTCAGCTTGATATCCCAGTTGAGGCAAGAGCGCAATGAGCTTCATTCCAAGGTTGATGGTCTCGCAGCATTGCCCAGCAGCGAACTAAGAGTTTGCGAGCGAGTGCAATGACTGCGGTTTTCTTGCGCGTTTTCTGTCCGCCACAAATGCGGGCATAAGTCTGTGATGCCCACTCGTTGTACCGCAACATCGTCCACGCCGCTTCCACTAATGCGGTCCGTAATAACCTTGATCCGCGTCGCGTAATTCTGCCAAGACGATTGGTTTGCCCAGATTGATGCTGAGATGGCACCAATCCGGCGTATGCAGAGACTTCCCGTGCGTTGCCAAATCGTTTGGGGTCATCTAAAGCACTGACAATCACCTCCGCTGTTTTACGTCCGACACCAGGAATTGTTTCAAGGAGTTTGACTCGTTCAGTTGATTTGGCAAGTTCGCTCAACTTGGTTTCAATCTGGTGCTGTTGTTCCCATAACGCATCTAGCGCTGTTAGCTCGACATCAAGTTCGCCTCTCCAGAGTTCAGCGAGATCGCACTCGCATAGTGCTTTGCGATGTTGACTCAGCGCTTCAATGCCTGCGACCGTCCACGCTTTACTGCCTGCTGGAATGGGGATGCCTTGTTAGTCAAAGAGACTGCGAATGTGATTCTGAATGCGATTGACTCGTCCGACTAGCGTCTTGCGATACTTAATCAAGCCGCGATACTGTCGCATCTCGGCAACCGGGACATGAACTGAGGAGAGTTGTCCGAGCACACTTAGACGAGCCAGTTTCAAGGCATCATCTTTGTCGGTTTTGCGTTTGATGTGTTTCCATTTCCACGCTTCCCCAGCGGGATTAGCAACCACAATTGCATATTCCAACTCTTTGCACAGGTCATGCAGCCAACCACTAATCGAACAAGTTTCAATCACCACTTGGTCTGGCTGTTTCTGTTGCAATAACTGTTGAATTGCCCAGCGCTGGGTAACGATTGTTTCGTACTCTGCGACATTCGTTTCGGTATTAAATCCGCAAGCAACGGACTTAAATTTTCCCAGGTCGATCGCGAGAATTTTCATCACAGCCTCCATTGCAAGTGAGAATCTTTTTCTCCAAAGTAGCAGGGGTTCTTCTCTGCCTCACGGCTTGCATAGATTCTCAAACCATATTGCTGCCTTTGGCTCACGCGAAGCGTGTTCGAGTTTTAGCATTGATTCATGAGAACCCTGTCCTGTCAGGACTCGCCTATCTTAGCTTGATTTTCTACCTTGCTCTCAGACCCATCATCACTGACTTGTCAATCGAGCCTGGCTGTTCCCTCATAGTTGCCAGAAGCCTGATTATACAGAAATTCTAAACGACAGCCGTCATTCTCATGTTCGTCAAGAAGTTGAGCTTTTTTCCGATGTGCGGATGGTTTGAGATCGCAAACTAGCTGGCTGCAAACCGATGTAGAACAAGGATTTAAGGTCATCTTCAAATCATTTATTTGACCCAAATGTATCTCTAACTGTGTCTTCAATTGTATCTTTGTGTTTCACGAATTCGATTGTAAGCGTATCAAAGTGTATCAGGTGTGTGCCTAGACTATTGCCATAACAGGGTTTCAACGTTCTAGAGATCTAAGGAATTTAAACCATAAGCCAAATAGTGATAAAAGGTTCAAGTCCCTCGAAGATGGAGTTTAAACTGCACAACGCTATCAAATAGATACAAGCCAAATGATTCTCTTAAAAATTAAGGTGTGTTAGTCTGCACGATTTCCATACAGATCGGGTTGACGTTCGCGCAGTGTGGAGATCGGGAGTAAAAGATTGTCTTCAATTTCTTGACGAGTACGTTCGCTGATGGCTCCAGGTTCCTTTAGCAGTTGAATAAGAAATTTATTGGAATCATAGTAGCGCTGAATGGCTTGGCGTTGTGTCTCAGTGAACTGCCAGTCGTGACCCACGTTACAATATTCGATTGCCACTTGGCGCAATTCTACTGACCATGCTTGACCGCTGTATTTCCACCATTGCTTCCAGGAATCTCTATTCTGGTCAAAGCATCTTAGCAACTGTGTCCTCAACTCCTCTAGCCTATCTGCCAACATAGGATCGAGCACGTAGGCACGACTGCGGGCACGAGTGAGAGCATGATCAAGATGGAGATCTGGGGCTGGGTCAAGATCGAAGTTAAGGGCAGGATCGAGAACACGGATAAGGGCAAGGGTATGAGCAAGAGTAAGATCAATGGCGAGTTTAAGAGTGGAGTCAGGAGTAAATTCAAAGGCATGGTCAAGGGCAAATTCAAGAGCATGGTCGAGGGAAAAATTACAAGGTAGATCGAACTCGAAAGCAAAATAGGTTGCTCGAATTGCAGCCGCTTTGTAATTAGTTTGGATAGATTGAGCTTTAAACTGAATCCAAACCAGAAGTTCTTGCAATTTAGCATTTGTTGAAATTGAGTAATCGATCGCCTGTTTGATTAACCGCAACAATTTGTCTGCTGGTTGCTGAGATTTGACTGCCAGCTTCACAACTTCCTGCCACCGCTTATCCACTATTTTCTCCGCTAAACCTGCATCTCGTTGAAGTTGATTTAGCCATTGTGCTGTGAAATACTCTTGAAAGGTGAGATGAGAAAATGACCACAGTTCATCGGCTCTCTCCACTAACAATCCATGATGCGCTTCAATCGCTTTCAACACAGCTTCACCCTCTTGTAGATTCGCTAGGTCGAGAAAGTGAGCAATTTGTTTTGCTAGATCTTTCTGCTCAAACAGCACAAAGTTACGTGGATTCTCAAATTTCTGAGCCGCAATTTCGATTAGGAGTGCTTCCTTTTGCTCCAGTTCTAGTTCCCAATAGACTTCATCTCCAACTTCCCATCCACGAATGTCTTTACGATCGTTCCACTTCTCCAACAGCAATCGAATTCCTTTCCTATAAAGCAAAGCTGCCTGAGTGGGCAAATCTCCCTCATCCTGCAATACCAAACACATCAAGCTCAATAGCACAGGCGTAATCGTAAGTTCTTTTAGTGCTGGATTCTTTGCAATTGCATCAGCAAATCTCTGCCACTGCTGAGTAATTTTTGCTTCAGTTAGCCCGCTTGCACAAAACCAATTTTCGACAAACTTCTTTACTTGCTCTTTGTTGAAGTCTGCAACCTCGACTGAAGTAAAGCCTTGCGGAATGACTTCAACAATCTGAGTGCGACAAGTCAGAATGAATCGATTGCCTGAATGTTTCGGCTCTTGGGTAAGGCTGCGAACCTGATCTTGCACAGTGCGTCGAAAATCACTGGTCGGAACTTCATCTAATCCGTCCATCAAAATTAGCAATTTTCCTTGTTCTAACAGCGTTTGCGTTTCCTGATTGTTTAGTTTCAGTCCCTCTGAAATTGCATCTAATAACTTCCATTCATCAGACCGAATTCTTCGCAACTCAATGAGCACTGGAATCAAGTCAGCTTGAAATTTACCCTTGCTGCAATCGACAGCTAAATGTTTGAGAAATGTTGTTTTTCCTGCACCTGGTTTCCCCAGAATTAGCAATTTAGAATTTTTATTAGCGATTTCCATTCCTTCATTACGCTTAATCCGATCGCCCAATCCCAATCGATCGCTCCTCAAATCAAACGACTTCAACAGCGTAGATTCTGAAACTTGAAACGTTCGAGGAGATCGATCAAGCAACCAAACATCAACATAAAGCTGATCGACTTCAATCTCAGCCTGATTCAAAAGTTGAATTGTGCCATGTTGATAGAGAGTCTTTTGGCAAGTACGTGAGCGCACCTCTGCAACCCATTGCTCAAACGATCGAGACGCGGAAGCAAATTGAGTAGAGACAGCATTGGAGAAACCAGCAGAGGGAGTTGGCTCATTAACAGGTTCAGCATCCTCTCCTTCTACAACGTCCCTCCAGTTAAGACCTAGAACTGTGCAAAGCGCGAGGAAAGATCTGCGATCAACACTCTCTCCCTTGCGAAAATTGTCTGCAGTTGACCTGCTCATTCCAGCTTTTTCAGCCAACTCCTCGCTGGTTGAAAGCCCTTCATCTAACAGTGCATCTTCGACTTTCTGTTTGCCTTCAGGGGAAAGTCTAAGCGATCGCTTGCCGCGACTAGAGGTTTGCTTCGGTTGCTCCATTAGCCAGAGAATAACACTAACGCTTCTTAATTCTAGAGTCCTCCGTTCTAAACTCACTCGAACTCATCCAAACTCCGCAAAAGTCGGCTTTTCTCAACAAAAGTCTAGTTGTACTAATCTCGATCTCAACTAGCGGATCGAAGACGATGAAACTGTCAAAAGTCAAGCTCATGAATATGATGAAGTTTTTCAGTTTTCGTCACAGTACTCTTGCAATGACCACGGTTGCTGCTGCAATCGCGTGTTACCTGGCAACGATTCCGAACCCGACTCGACCTCAGCAAGATTTAGGACACACTGCCAATCAAATGGTTTTGCTTGGGAGCCAACAGCTTTTGAAATCGAGAAGAACTCATAGAGAACACGACAAAAAGCAGAATTTGGCGAAAGCTTCTCTGCCCTAGTTATTGGGGGCATTCATCGAGTCAGTTCCAGAAAGGCTAATCCTGATAAGGTGGAAGTATGCAAGCAATTGAACCGAAGAATGCCCCAGTCCATTCCTGATCCCATTTTTGTTGTTCGCACTCCTGCCTCTCAATCTCCAGCACTAATATCACCTGCTGTAGATTTGAGAGCATCTCGGATTGAAGAGTTCTTGATAGCACGATCGCTCTCAGAAAACAGTAAGCGTGCCTATCGACAAGATTTGAAAGCCTTTACCGATTGGACAAATGCACCGTGGGCGATGGTTAGCCCACGAATGGTGGCACAGTTCAAAGCGCACTTGATGCAGACAGAAAACGGGAAACATGTGCGCTCTGATGCCACAGTGCGGCGAATTCTTGGAACATTAAAGAACTTTTTCGGCTGGATGGTGCGCTCTCGCTATATTGAGTTTGATCCGACTCTAGAGATTGATTTACCCAAGCTGCCGGAACCTGAAGCAGATGCCCTATCAGAAACCCAAGTAGAAAAACTGCTCGATGCTGCGATCGACGAAACAACCCTACCTGAACGAAATTTGGCAATTCTGATGCTCCTGCTACATGGACTGCGAGCGAGTGAAGTCTGTGCGCTCAATGTTGAAGATTACCAAGATGGCAGGCGCTTGCATATCCGCCAAAGTAAGGCAAATAGCAAGGGAACAGTGCCCCTGAACGCAGCAGCAAGAGCAGCGCTCAACGGCTATTTGGGCTGGCGCAAAGAACGAGGAGAGGCACTAGAATCCAGTGATCCATTATTTGTGTCCTATTCGCGCCAGAATGCAGGCGCACGGTTAGCGTATGGGGGCATTCGCACCCTCGTTGACAAGCTAAGTGAGAAGACGGGGATTGACTTTCATTCGCATCAGGGGCGGCATACGTTTGGGACGAATCATTTAATGGCGGGAATGAACCCACATCATATCATGACGATCATGCGTCACAAGAATCCGAATAACTTCCGCCGATACACGAAAGCAGCAGAGCAAGTCGCAGCAGAAAAAGAGTTTTATCGATTTGAAGAATAACCAGAGTTGCTAAGCGACAAAGCGAGAGGTCGAACGATTGTTTTTACTTAGGCTCCACTGTTAAAGTAGACAGTACCCTCCATAAAACGGTTTTAGGCGAGCTGTCATTAAGATGAATGGTAGACAGGATCAAAATAAGCGTTTAAGTTCTTTGGGCAAGAAACTCGCGTATCTCGTTCCTCTCATAGTAACAGTAGTTGCTGCATATTTTGGAGCTTTAGCTGTGCCTGAATTTGGGCGCTGCTTCGGTTTTGAGCCAGGAGGGTCTACTCATCCGCTCTGCCCGTACAAACCGACCAAAAATCAAGCTGCACCCCCTCAATTCCCACTTGAAACTGGATCTTATTCTGCTCAAGGATCGCTCTATCACAACTCATGGCAAGAAATCGCTAGCACCCCAAATCGAAGTTGTATTGTTCAGGTTGCCGGACCCACGAACGCTTTTACAGAAGGGAATCTACAAACGACGATCAGCAGCATCTCTTGGCGCGATGGAGATTTCTATGTCGATGCTACAGGGCTTGCTATCTCAATCCACAGCTCTACATCGTTTCGAGATGGGTTTGGTCCTGATATCTGGCATCATCAAACGAGTCGATTAGGTCATATAGACCAACTCAACCAGTGTCTCTCAAGCAAGGATAAATACGTCAAGACAGAGATTGAGAAGACCTTCGTCCCTAAGCGAGCACAGTAAAGAAGTCATCAAACTTATCGTCATCCAATACGTTCTATCGAAAGGGTGATCGCACCTACAACTAAACAGTTGCTTGATCCTTACTGTGGATTCTGGTATTCCACATGAATAAATATAGTAGAAATTTAGTCCATCATCAGAGAAATGATGATATTGTGTATTTCATCTGTGGAATACCAGAATCCACATCTTTCAATTTTTGACCTAGCGAGAGTGCAAACCATTGCTAATGGGAGCTTCAATAGTCTATCGCTTAACAAAGACAAATAAGGCACTGTCTTTCAGAATTTAATTCGGCAACTTTACAAGCAATCGCTTTGTGGCAACTCTAAAGCAGTCAACCTTCAAAAACCCAGTCGTTTTGTCGATCGAGACGAACGCGGGTGGTGTTAGTCCACCATTGCTTACAACCTTCATATAAAACACCGCATATAAGTCATCTTCGATAAACATTCGCCTGTTTCTTGCTGTGGATTCTGGTATTCCACAAAAAACTGAAAAGACATAACAGAACTCTAGCGCAGCGTGAAGGAAATAATGATATTGTGTATTTCATCTGTGGAATATCAGAATCCACATCTTTTAATCTTCGGCTTGGTGAAATTGAAAGTCTCTATCCATGAGGCTTTCAACGGTTATTGTTCAATAAAGGCAGGCAATCAGGTCACTGTCTTCCAAAAATTAGCGCAGCAACTCTACAACTAGCTCTATGGCATCTTTAAAACAGTCAACGTTCAAAAAGCCAGTCGTTTTATCGATCGAGACGAATGCGGGTGGTGTCAGTAAGTCCACCATTGCTTACAATCTTGCCTATGAGCTTGGAGTAATGGGATTTCAAGTCGGTTTGATCGAACTTGATCCAAACCTATCCCTTGCCTTATTTTGTGGTCTGATAAAACAAGGGAAATTAGCAAAAGAGATTCCTGGAACAACGGCTGACGTTCTAGATTCAGAGTTCGATGGAGCCTACCCCTGGATCAGCATCTGGGAGGATAAAACGAAAAATGTCCAGATGTGCGTTGGTGGAGATCCGCTCTATGGCAGCATTCGCCAGATCGATCGAGACCCGATGGGAGTTATGACGCTCGCGAAGCGATTCAAACAGTACCCAATCAACAAAGATTTCATCATTATCGATTGTCCTGCAACTCTAGAGCCACTCCCTTTCGTCGCGCTGGCTGCCTCGACGCATGTACTCTTGCCCATTCACCCAGAGTACAAAGCAGGATTTGGCACGGCAACTATGCTGGCTTGGTTTGACAAAAAAATCAATGACCTTGATCGCGACCCGCCTCCGAAAATTGTTGGTATGGTTGTGAGCCGAATCAAATCTGATTGGGAATTTCAGCAAAAGATTGCAAATTCGATCGAAGTCGTGGCGAAACGAAGAAAGCTCCGATACTTTACTCCGATTCCAGAAAATGCCTATATTGCCAAAGCTGCTGGAAAAGGACTTCCGTTGGGCTTATACCGTCGCAATGAACCTGTGAGAAAGCAATACCTAGAAATTGCTCAAGCTTTGATTGACGAATTGAACACAAGTCGAGGAGCGGTGTAATGGTTAAGGAAAAAAGTCGTCGAGTTGATGAAGACTTCTTGGGTCTTTTTGGAAGTGATGCAGAGTCTCAGGTTGAAGAATTACAGGCAGAAATCCAACGACTGAAACAAGAGAATTCTCAACACCAGTTGAGTGAAAGCGATCGTCATAAATACGAGTCCCTACTCGCTGATCTGCGTCAACAATTAAGCTCAAAAGGAGTCGTCCGAGTCTCGATTAAGGCAATCAAACGGAATTCCAAGCAGCCAAGAGAAACTTTTACAAGCGCGATGATTGCTGAAATGGCAACCTCGCTTGAAGAAGAAGGGCAGCTTGATCCTATTATTCTGCTACCCGGAGAGATTTTATTCGATGGAGAATGTCGTTGGCGTGCAGCAACTGAGATCTTGTTTCCGACAAATCCAGAAAGATGGTCAGAACTCGATGCAGTTTATTTAGATCAAGAATTATCCGAAGAAGACCTCCACGGGAAGGTTTTAGCGGCAAGTATTCGCAATGGGCTAAATCCACTAGATCTAGCTAAAGCACTTATGCAGCAGTGCCGATACGTTGTCAATTTAAGCGATGACGAAGTTGTAAAAGCTTTAAGAAATGCGGTACGGCGAATAGAGCGGCGTGGAGAGCTTGCTCAGTTAAAAGAAATAATGGGACTTCCGCTTCACGATCGAGAGACTCGATTAAAAGCTTTGGATCTCGATGAAGCAGAACTGAGGATTTTTCAAGTTCTCATGCGGTTTAAGCAAAACCCTAGCTCTGTCAATGCTAATGTGTTTCCTAAACTTAAACTGCCTGAAGATTTGAAGAAAGCAATTCGATTTGATGGGCTAGAAGTATTTGCAGCAGACGCACTTCAACGTATTTCTGCAAAGAACTTAGGGCTTGAGGCGGAAGATGAAGTTGTTGGAATTCGAGCAGATGCAACTGCACACGTCATCAAACACAAGTTAAGCAAAACAGAAACACAACAGTATGTTGCAAACTTGATCGCAAATTATAGCCCAAATGCTACCTCTGAAGCGGATAGAAAAGTCGATCGATTCATTCAGACGATCGAGCAAGCGAGTTTTAGTGATTTTGAAGAAAGCCAACTCAAGAAGATTCTGGCAGCCTTCAATGCAAAAACACGCGAGTTAAAGCAGTATCTGAAATCCGAAAAATCCTGACTAATCTCATCCAAATAGGCGATCGTGTGCCGCTCAATTCGAGATGCCTCTGTTTGAATTCATATTCAAGCAGGATTGTTTCGCTGTGACAAACCATCCACAAACCCTTGATTTACGACAACAAAGCAGTAATGTTCTGGTTTTCGTCAAGAGCTGAGCTTGAGTCAATTAAATCGCTTGAAGTCAACGCAATGACGATCTCGTTAAAAATCGTTTCGATTTGTTCAAAACTTTCGTGCCACAACGATTCCCAAACTGCTATATGATTTTCCGCAGCTTCCGCGAAAAAGCGAAAACTCTGTAATTATCGATAAGTGATCCACTCTAGGAGGATAACGATAAAATTCTGGAGTCTTCCAGTGGATCAGAGAATCTTCAACTACAGCAAAACGTTTCAAGCATTTTGTTAAAATTTGCGGTATTCTTATGGCACGTCTTTTGTCTCCATTGGCATGAAGGTATGAAGTTGCCTGTATCTACACCTATGGCTTTTAACGAATGGCTCCGACTCAAACGATGCCGGAGCGGTTTAAGTCAGAAAAAATTGGGTGAGGCATTAGGTGTCAGCTCTCAAACCGTTAGCAGTTGGGAAACGGGCGAAAGTTTTCCAAAATTAACTCCTCATCAAATGAGAGAACTCTGTCAGTTGCTGTCATGCTCACTCGATGAGCTTGCGGATTATCAAATTGGAATGCTCGGCGTTGAAAATTTTGCTCAAAAAGCGTCTTGAGCAAAAAATAGGCTGAGAATCATTATTTTTTCGCTCTTTAGTATTCCAAGATTCTGCGATCGTTGATCGATCAGTTCGCGGGGCACTAAATATGGATCGAGGTCGTCCGATCGACGATTAGCAATCCTTTAAGTTTTAGCGGATAAAGCAGTTTACATCTCCTCAATTTATACGGCTGGGTCAGGAGAAATCAGACCTCAAGGGCTAGTGCGAATGAGTTTCTCGAAGCGAGGGGGTTGCACAAATTGAAGTCTCATTTTCTAGCTTTTGGGCTGTGTACCAAGAACGAGATGGGTCACACGTAAGCGAGTTTAGTTTTCCTGCTTGATTCCGGTAGGTGACAAAGAATTCCTCAAACTGAGAAAGGAATGTACTCGGATAAAGCTAATAACTTGCTCGCGATAGATTTGCCAATAAGTTCCTTGAAACAAGGCAGTTTGCACAGCACATCAAAATCGTTTTCGATAATCAAAATAACCGCTTGCCAATGTATCCCTCGAATAGGGTAGCTTGCACGATCGAAAGCATCTAACTTTAGTCACCAGAACCAGATGCCAAAGAGTTCCTCAACAAACTGAGAGGATTTGCAGAGAGGGAGTCAGCACCCATTCATTTCGTCACACTTACTGCGAAAGGGTTCCTCAAATCGAGGGGATTTGCACCTGAATAGCGATCACGCGAATCTGCTTTTTGCCGCGATGTCAAAGGGTTCCCAGATCAAAGGCATTTGCACGTTTCAAGCAAACGATCGTTGCCGAATTACTTACAACTATCAAAGTGTTCTTGGAGATAAGTAGTCTACGAGCGCATCTATTCGTTCGGGGAGTACAGCAGTTCGCAGATCAACCATCAGAGTAGATAGTATCATCAGTCAAATGGTTCTTTCCCAATAGGGCGGATTACCAAATCGCTGAATCAGGAAATTAATAAACACCTGAACACGCCGCGAATACTTACGATTCGGTAAATACAACGCATAAATACCTGTATCTGAATCTGTTTGAGGGAAAATTTGAAAGTCAGTTAGCACTGCCTGTAATCTTTCAGCTTGAATATCTTCACCGATCAACCAGGTCGGCATCAGAATTAAACCAATCCCATCTAAACAAACTTGCCGCAGCACTTCTGAATGATTCGCCACTAAAGACCCACTCACTTTCACTTCACATACTTCTGTCTCACACTGAAAGCGCCAGATCTGAGAACTCGTGGAGTAGGCAAATCGCAAACAGTTATGGTGCGCTAACTCATTTGGATGCTTGGGTTTCCCATATTGCCTAAAGTAGTTTGGACTCCCACAGACCAATCGCGCATGAGTCGCCAGTTTACGAACCATTAGATTAGGGTTAGAGCGATCGAGGTTGCCGATGCGAACCACTACATCTAAATCAGCTTCAACTAAATTTGCGAGTCCATCACTCAGTTGCAGATCAAGCTTGAGTTCTGGGTATTGAGATAGAAACTCGCTCAAAATCGGTGCAATATGCAGTCGTCCAAAGGTTACAGGCAAACTGACTCGTAAGATTCCGCGTGGCATCTCACCCTGTTCCATCACACAGAGGTTCGCTTCTTCTATATCTTGCAGAATTTGCACCGCTTTGTCGTAGTATTTCTGACCCTGGAGCGTCAGCGTGATGCTGCGCGTTGAGCGATTGAGCAACTGGGTGTTCAGCATCGCTTCTAGAGAATTGATTTGACGTGTCACCGAGGACACCGCTAACTCTAACTGTCGAGCAGTTTCAGAGAACCCACCTGTTTCGACGACTTTGACAAACGATCGCATGGCTGCCAGTTGATCCATCGCTTCCCCTTGAACTTAAATTATTGCAAAAAATGCAAAGGTGTTTAGCTTATTTAGTAGATTAACATCTTTAGTGAATGAGATTAGAGTGAAACTATCAACGATTTCACAAGGAGATAGCAATGATGCTGACGATCGCGATCACCTCTGATTTCATCTGCCCTTGGTGTTTAGTGGCAGAAACACGGTTAGAGCAAGCAATTGCACAACTCAATCCAGCCATTCAGATTGAGCGCCAATGGCTCCCCTTTGAGCTAAATCCACAGATGCCAGAAACCGGAATGGATCGTAAAGCCTATCGCACGCAGAAGTTTGGCAGTTGGGAGTATTCGCAATCATTAGATGCAAAGACGGTGCAGGCAACACAAGGTGATTCGATTGGCTTTCGCTATGATCTGATGACCGAGACTCCAAACACCTTGAAAGCTCATCGTCTCACCTGGTTTGCAGGTAAGCAAGGCAAAGCCACCAAGATGGCGGTTCGCATTCTCACTGCCTACTTCACCGAAGGTCAGAACATTGGCAGTGCTGAAACTCTGGTGACTTTAGCATCAGAGATTGGGATTGAAGCCGCGCAAGCGAAAGCATTCTTAGAATCAGAAGCTGGCATTCAAGAAGTTAAAGCATTGGAGCAGCAGGGGATTGCTCAGAGAATTCGCAGCGTTCCAACAATTCGCATTGGTCAAGAAATCTTATCTGGAGCGCAATCGGTCGAAGTGTTTTTAGCAGCTTTGCAAAAAGCGACAAGTGAATGGGCACCTGCCTAATCGCTTGTCATCACACTTTAGAACATGATGGACACAATGATGACGAACGAGACAACACGATCGACCGCAAAAGTTCGGCTTTATGGTCTACCGAATTCAGCAGAAGCCTACGAAATTCGAGATTTCTTGAATCGCAGCGTGGTGGAGTTTGACTGGATTGAACTCGTAACCGATGAGGACTGCAATCGCGAACTAGGATTGTCAGCCTTGCGCGATCTACGACTGCCGATGATTGAGTTTCCGGACAGAACGCAACTCTTCTCGCCCTCAATTCGAGAAATTGCTCAACGGCTGGGATGGGTCACGCAGCCAAAATTCCGAGAATACGATTTATCTATCTATGGAGCAGGTCCGGCTGGATTGAGCGCAGCAGTGTATGCAGCATCTGAAGGATTACGCACTGTTTTAATTGAACGTCATGCGGTTGGCGGACAAGCAGGGACGAGTTCTCTGATTGAAAACTACATGGGCTTCCCTCAAGGAATTAGTGGTGCAGATTTGGCGGAACGAGCACGACAGCAAGCCGTCAAATTTGGGATTGAACTGTTGCTACTGCGTGAAGGCATCAAAGCTGAGTTCAAGCACGATCGCATTTATGTTGATTTAGCAGATGGCAGCAAAATGGTTGCTCGTGCCAATATCTGTGCCACAGGGGTTGAGTATCGACGGCTCGGTGTTCCTGAAGAAGATCAATTCCTCAATTTAGGCGTGTATTATGGGGCGGGTGCTAGTGAAGCGCCAATGTGTCGAAATGAGCATGTGTTTGTCGTCGGTGGCGGTAACTCAGCGGGTCAAGCAGCCCTGCATTTTTCGCGGTACGCCAATCACGTCACAATGTTAATTCGCGGTGCAAATCTAGCAGCAACACTATCGCAATATCTCATTCACCGCATTACCAATACTCCCAATATCGAAGTCTGCTTTAATGCTCAAGTGACAGGATTAGAGGGAGATGCAACGCTGCAAGCGATTACCATCACCAATGAGCAGAATGGAACTGTACAGCGAGTCGATACACAACGGTTATTTGTCTGTATTGGTGGAGTTCCAAACACTGATTGGGCAAAGGATACTGCCATCATCCGAGATAATGCAGGCTACTTGATCACAGGGTCAGATTTGCTGAGGGCAGGTCAGCCTCCAGCCTCTTGGACTCGTACTCGCGACCCGTTTTTCTTAGAAACCAGTGTTCCTGGTTCGTTCGCAGCAGGCGATGTGCGGCATGGTTCCGTCAAGCGAGTGGCATCTGCCGTCGGAGAAGGTGCAATGGCAGTCACATTCGTGCATAAGTATCTGGAGGAAAACGGATGAGCAACACGGATCGTCGCGCGATTGTGATCGGGGGATCTCTGGCGGGACTCTTTACGGGAACGCTACTCCGATCGATTGGGTGGCAAGTCGATATTTATGAGCGATCGTCTCACACTCTAGACAGTCGCGGCGGTGGTATTGTGCTTCAGCTTGATGTCATCGAAGCCTTTCAACGAGCAGGCATTCCACAGAACAAGCTGGGTGTCGTTGCACAAGAACGCTATTACCTGAAACGCAATGGAACAATTCAACGAATGCCGATGCGTCAGACCTTGACTTCTTGGAATTTGCTCTATGGATCAATGCGACGGCACTTCCCCGACCCGTATTATCATTCAGGGAAGTGTCTGATTGAGATTGAGCAAAATGGCGATCGAGTCACAGCTATTTTTGCAGATGGAACTCGTGAAACGGGTGATTTGCTGATCGGAGCCGATGGACCCAATTCAACCTTGCGGCAATTATTGTTGCCGAGCTATATGCCTCAGTATGCAGGCTATGTGGGCTATCGTGGCTTAGTGGATGAGTGGGATTTAGACGCAGAAACAACGGCGATCTTTACTGAGCGATTTGTGTTTTACCAGTTTCCTAATTCACACATTCTGCAATATGTCATTCCAGGAGAAAACGAGTCGCTCGTGCCAGGAGAGCGCCGTTTTAACTGGGTCTGGTACGTGAACTATGACGAGAGGACTGAATTACCGCAGATTCTCACGGATAAAAATGGCAAACGTCGAGATTATTCAATTCCACCCGGTTTGATCGCGCCTGCGGTTGAACAAGGGATGCGATCGTATGCCGAGCAGGTTTTAGTAACTCCGTTTCAAAGGCTCGTGGCAGCGACGAAAGAGCCGTTTGTGCAAGCCATTCTCGATCTTGATGTGCCGCAAATGGCATTTGATCGCATTGCCTTGGTCGGAGATGCCGCGTTTATTCCTCGCCCGCATACCGCAGCGAGTACCTCCAAAGCGGCAGCAAACGCGATCTCGCTAGTGGATAGTCTCATCGAGCATAAGGATGTCTCGGAAGCCCTTGCGGCTTGGGAAGGCGAGCAGCTTGCGCTGGGAATGCGACTCTGGAAACACGGTCAAGCTTTGGGAGAGCAATCTCAATTCATCTATGGCACTGGACGCTGGGAGGGAGAACCATGAAGTCTTTGATGAGCCTGAATCGATTTGAGGCGTTTAGCGACGGGGTGTTTGCGATCGCGATGCCCCTACGTGTTCAAACAAGCAATACAGCTATCGTTTGCGAGCAGTCCTGCAACGATTGAGTAAAGTTCTCGATCAACGCTCGTGCTACGGTTCAGTAAGCCACTAATCAGTTGGTGCTGCGTCCCAATTAGAATTGCTGGACACTCCGGCTGCTTTACCCAATCGATCGATTCGAGCAACCAGATTTGAGTTCAAGCGAACGTGCTTCGATCAAGCCTTTTAACTGATCTCGAATTGGGAAAAAGGCGGTGTACTCTGGAACAGCAAAGATGAGCCGCGTCCCGATCGTGGTATCTTCATTCTGAACTCGTGCAGTTAACCACTCTTGTGCGATCGCATCAACAACCGTGCGCTCACAGCCTTGAATTACATGATGACTAAGAAATTGCTTCATTGCTGAATTTCATCGATACATTAAATCGAAACTTGGATTGCTATAGATCTAAGATTAGCTGTGTAGCAAGTTCTGTCAGTTCTGTCTCGGCGTTGTAAGGAGCCATTGCAGAAACAATTAACACGCTATTTGTTAAGTATGAGACAGTGATTGCATATCCAGACGTAAGCTCAAAGTAGAAATCTTGTGAAGCCTCTTTCAAGCGAAACGTTGGTTCTGAGTTATTGTTCAGATAAAGTACATCAAGAAATGCTTCTACACTCGGTGCGTATTGGCTGGGGACTGGCAACGCTGCTGTTGGATATGAGGGAGGAGTTAGTGACACAACAAGCCTGCCAAGTTCTTTAGATAAATCGTCTATTTGAGCTACGATGACCTCTAAAGTAATCAATTTAATAAAGTTAAAACGAATCTTATAATTTGCACAAATTAGCGATAAACAATGCACATTCGGATCTAGCAGGAAAATTGGCGTGTCATCAACCGTGCCACCTGTGGGATGAAACAGATTATTAGAACGAACACCGATTGTGTGAACATCACTGGAGGATAGAGAGTCCATAGGAGTTTGTAATGATTCGCAGTCGATTGAGTGTGACAAGATTTGCTTCGACAACATAAACAGGCTCATCGTCCCAAAACATAGCCACATTCGTTAAGTTTTGAGCAATCAGTGCGCGATTCGTGTCGAGCAACTCTCCGTTTTCAATCCGAATAACCTCAGTGCCGCTAACTCGAATCGAAGCCGTGCGTGGAGTGTAGCTGGGCGGGAGTTGACTATAGCTTGAAGACTGAACCTCAGTCCAACTCGCAAGATGGTAGTCTCGTTCCTTGCCTTTGACGCTAAAGCAAACGTCGCGAGGCGTTGCATCAATTCCGACTCGATTCAGTGCTTGTGCAATAATTTGATTTAATTGAGCGGGAGCGAGTCGGGTTCCTCTCGCACCATGAAAAACATGATCATTGAGGGATCGTCCTTTTCTCAGCGCAATCAGTTCTGACCAAATTGGATTACAGAGAAACGCCTTGCGCGGTTCTTGATTTTGGCTTGTTGGTAGAGTATGGTCGCGCAAAATCAGACAGCGTTCTTGGGGGTCAACATCTTGCCATCTGAGTCCTAACACTTCGATCGTGGTGCATCGGACGACGATCGTTAACCAGAGCAGCACCCGATTCCGAGCATTGTCTTCTGTTTGAATAACTTCGTTGAATCGGAGATCGATGTATAAGTCGGGGAGCTTACGCCGAGGTGGATGAGCAATGCTCAAAGGGTGAAGCAGATCAGGACGAGCTGAAATGTATTTTAGAAATGAGCGAATTGCAGCTTTATACGATCGCAACGAATTAAAGGCAAATTTTGAATCGCCTTCCAACTCCTGCACAAACCGCTCAACGTCTTCAGGTTGAATTTCGGTGATCGAGCGATCTCCCAGAAAACGAGTGAATAGCTCCCCTGCTGTTCGATATGAATAGAAGGTTGAGGTAGACTCTCGGTATTGTTCTAGCCACTCTGATAAGAGACGCTCATTCTCATTAATTCTGCTAGTCATCATTTGTGTTATCTGGCTATCGTTTTGGAATGATGTTGATTCATCATTGTTTGGCGGAATCTGTCTTTCTGAGCGGAGTCTGGAGATGTTGCGAGAAGCTCGACAAAATCATATTTGCTAATTGTTGGTTGCTGTTGCAGAATTGTGAGCACTAGCATTCCAGCTACCCGATCAACATATCCTTCGAGAATCTCCTCACACGTTTTAATGAACGCTGGATCATCGATCGCTCTTTCAACTAGCCAAACAGTTTGTTGGTGAAATTTATTTCTCGTAGCTTCTGGAATTTGCTGTTCTAGCTTGGATAAGAGTTGTAGCAGCGATGTACAGTCTGCGAGTGAGGCTTGCAGCAGGGCTGGCGCAATCGGTCCAACGAGATCTCTTAAGACTTGAGTGAGTCGATCGACTTGAGATTTTGTAAGCCAGCTTGATTCAGGGTTAGACTCTAACATTAGTAAAAATCCTGGCTCAATTGCGCCAACCGAGCAACTTATCAGCACAACTGAGAATTAGAAGGGGTGAGAAGCGTTGCTCGATCGCTATCCGATGCAAGCCTTCAATTAACCTCGCTTCAAGATGATGCGAGAATTTCAATCGCAGTAATGAGAGATGTCTTTGTTAAACAACTGAGATTGCAATCAATGTGTGCTATCCATCTGATTAAGATGCAGATCCTGACGAGCGAAAAGCTTCTGGTTAAGCGATATCTTCGGCAGAACGCCTCAGAGCGATATCTGGTCTTAGACGCTCTTCATGACGTAAAAAACGCTTCTCGTAGAGTTCGCGCTTTTGATCCGCCAGGGAGAATTGGAAAAGCCTCCAATTCTCCCTAAAAACGACGATCGGATCGCGGCTACGCGACCAGTGCGAAATTTTGATCGCTTAGTACTGGAGCGCCTGCAACTACAGCAAACTGCGCCCCGTTGCCCAGTCCAGCTTCAGCACCGTTAGCATTATAAAACAGCTTTCCAGAGCTACTGCCAGTGGGTTGAACATAAGTAATCTTGGCAGCACTTAATGCTGCTGCTTCGTCGCTATCTACACGCGCGAAGTCAGAGGCTCCGAGTGTCTGTCCGGGTTGAGTCGCAATCGAAGCAAACGTCGCTTTACTCAGGTGAATCGTGTCTTGAGTCGGGTTCAAGTTTGCGATCGTGTCTACGCCGAGGTCAGTTGTATTGAACGGCTTGCCTGAACTAAACACGAAGCGATCCATCCCTTGATTGCCAACGAGGAAATCATTGCCGCTGCCGCCCTCGATCGTATTCAGTTTCTGACCGCCGATGAGGATATCATCGCCCGCACCGCCTGTTGTGGAAACCTCGGTATCCACGGTTCCAGCAAACAAGACATCGTTGCCTCCGCCGCCTGAAAATGCGAGCAGCGATGCTCCTGAACCTGCAATTTTGTCTGCGATCAAAATGTCATTCCCTTCGTTCGACTCGACCTGAACAACCTCAGTTCCGTCGTGCGTTACGCTAAACGGAGCCTGAGTCAAGCGATTGAACACAGCGGCTCCGTTGTTCATTCGCAGCATGGAAATCTCGCCTTCAGCGCCACTATTGATCACCGAAGTATCTAACCCTGCGCCACCGTGAACAATATCTGGTCCGTCGCCGGGGTTCCAAATCAAGAAATCATTACCGCCATTCCCAAAGATCGTATCTGAACCTTTACCAGCCGTGATAATCTCAGCCTGCTCGGTTCCATTCAGCGTATCATTGCCTGGAGTTCCTGTGAGCGGTTGAAGTGCGGGTGTCGTTGGGGCAGGCGGTGTCATTGCCGCTGGAGACGTAGGCATCGGGGTCGGTAAAATGAAGCTAGAAGCATCTCCGGATACCAGCACATCGTTACCGCGACCGCCAACGATACGATCGCGACCACCGTTGCCGACCAAAGTGTTACCGCGATTGGAGTCACCGAGCAAGACATCGTTGTTACGGGTTCCACCACGAGTGGGAACTGTGGGAAAAACTGGAGGATTCTGAGCCATGATGAGTTCCTTGATTTGTACAAAAAGTTTGCAAAGTGGAGAATTGAAAGCTGCTCGACAGGATAACGAGCATCAATAAAGATTTTGGGAGATAGAAAATCTGCTCAAGCGTCTACTTCAACGCTGCCGATTGGATAAGCAATGCAAGATAAGACGTAGCCGTTTTGATGTTCTTGTGCAGATAAAGCAGCCGGATTGGGCTGTTTATTCGGATACTCGATCGTGCCGCAGACCTTAACCTTGCACGCCCCACAGCGTCCTGCTCCACAGCCATTCAGGTTGATATCGGCTCCGAGCTTTTCAGCCGCATCGAGAATGCTCGTTTTTACATCAACTGCCATTGACTTGTTGGATCGCTTAAATCGAACGGTGGGCGCAGTCGTCGATGACGGACTTGATGCAGACGGAGCAGTACTCGGTTGAGGGACTGGCTCAGATGTGCTCGTGTCGGGTGAAGCTTCGGGTGAAGCTGCCGTATCAGGGTTGAGTTCCACGGTCGGAAGCGGAGTCGGATCGAGAACAGGCATGTCATCGATCGTCTCCGGAATTGGCTCTACCGGAATGCCTTCAACTTCACCAAAACTTTCTTCGTGATACTGCGCGATTGGAAAGTCGATTGTTCCAAACAACTGCCTGACGTGATTCATAAAGCCATCGGGACCACAGACAAACACATGACGTTCTGCGACATCCGGTGCGATCATTTGCAGCATCGCTGTATCCAAATGTCCGGTAAATCCAAGCCAAGCAGATTTAGGCTGTGGTTGCGTCAGTGCAATTTTGAGTTTGAAGTTGACGTTTTGATTCGCAATTAACTCTAACTCGTTGCGAAAAATGCAGTCGTCAAGCGTTCGGGCGGAATGGAAAAACACGACATCGATCGTCGATCGCAAATCAGATAGATACCGAGAGATCGACATCATCGGCGTAATGCCTGAGCCAGCAGAGACAAGCAGTAATTTTGGTGGAAACTGCGGTGCGGGCGTAAATGATCCTTTCGCACCTCCTAAAATCCGAATCGAATCGCCAACCTGAAACCGATCGTGTAGCCAATTTGATACCGAAACGTCAGTTTCAGAGCGCACAGCGCGTTTCACCGTGAATTGCAGCAGATCAGGTCGAGATGGACTCGACGACATCGTGTACGCCCGAACGATTCGCTCTCCCTCGATTTGAAACTCTAACCGCGCAAACTGTCCAGGACGATAAAGAAATAGCAGTGCGGGATCTGCAACGAACGAGAACGTTTTCACATCCGGGGTTTCATCAATAATATCAACACAGTGAGCATCGATATCTTGACGAATCCACCAAGAAACATTCACACTCGGTGTGTGAGTTGCAGATGGAAGCAGCATGACTTCATCAACGTGCAACAAGGTTTCCCCGACTGCAATTTCGTCACCCACGGCAATTTTGTGCAAGGTGTTGGGAGGCAACAGGTCGCCGTTGACGATCGAGCCATTGCTACTTCCCACATCCATAAAGTAGAAGTTGCCGTCGATAAACTGAACAATCGCATGAGTACCACTAACTTTGGCATCATTCAGGGTTAAGTCACACTCCGGAGATCGCCCAATTTTCCAGGTCGTTTGATTGTGGTCATTCTGAGCTAACAGATGCTTTCCAAAGCTAGAGCCTGAGAATAAATCTGGAAGATAGCTCGATCGCAGTCTTAGCATGGTCTATTTCCGTTGATAAGGAACGGTCTGCAACGTAGTCGATGTTGGACGTTGACGGTCTTTAAACACCACGGTTGCAGTTTGTGTGGAAACGGGCTGCGGAGCGGGAATGTGATACAGCAGATGACTGGGGATCTGTCGAATTACATCTTGGTGATCACCGTCCGAGAGTCCCAAACTTTGACGGAGATTGCGGCAAAAGTGGAGCGAATCTGATGCTTCGATCACCCCCTGTTCAAGCAGTTCTTGCACCACGCCAAGATATGCCTGTATGCGGGAGCCATGTGATGCTTTGATTAATAAGTGGACTTCATTAGCACTCAAATCCTCGATCGATCGACCATCGAGCCAGGAATCAGGAAGATCAAAGTGGTGTAGCTGTCGGCGCAGCATAATCGAGGTGCGTTCACGATCGTAATGGGCGCGTTTACGATTGACCGTTTGCAACAGCCACAATATCCCAACAATAACAATGACAACATTAATTGCCGGAACAATCATCGGAAAGCGGTTCAGAGTCGGACGTGAGCCAAAGACAAAAAATGCCCAGAACGAAACTACAGTGAACAAACTGAAGATGACGTGCTTCGCTTGCTCTTTACTCACAGGCTGCTGACCACGACGACGATACGATCGATACTGTTTTTCTAACCAGATTCCCAAGAAGTAAGTAGCAGTCACAGCGACTGCAAATAGCACCAATGGGGCAATAATCTTGGGAATTGGAACAGCAACACCACTGATGTAAAAACCAGGATCAAGTAGTCGATCGAGCAAGGCTTCTTCATGTGCCCAAGCCCCACTGAAGTAATAGTCCCAGTTGCCAGCGTACAGATAGAAATACCAGTAAAACGCTAGCACCATTCCTAAATAGCCGTACTGGATTAATTTGCGTCCTGGCTTGTTCAACTCCGTCCAGTATGTATTTTCTGCATCGGTATCGATGCACGAACGCTTACAACCTACACAAGCAGACTCTTCAACGCCATCTGCACCGATAGTACGACACATTGATTGCGTTACGGCTCCTCTAGGCTGTAAATGAGCTTTAGACCCAAGCAGCGATCGTGGTCCGGTGTAAACTATCTGTACCGGAGCCATCGGACAGAAATACTGACACCAGGATTTTCCGGCATACAGATAGCCTACGACGATCGCGCTAATGATTGTGGCAATCAAAAAGCAACCCAGCGTGAATCGATGCCCGTTCACAAATACAAGTCGTGCCCACAATCCCAGAATGAACAAGCCAAACTGAACGATTAGATGGTTTTTACCCAGCCAGGAATTCTCGCTGATGATCACAGGTTCTCGTCGAATCTCGCCGCTGATCGGGTCAACCATTTTGCGTGTGCGTTGAATGCCCAATGCACGGGGGATCTGCGACACAAATGACAACGGACAAATGCGCCGCCAGAATTCATGTCCAAGCACGAGCAGAATGAGAATTGCCGCAGGCACAATCGCTGCCCACCAAAGCAAGGTTCCAAGCGAAAAAGGTTGTTCAAGAATGCAGTCGGTGCGGATTTTGACACACCGATCGACGTTCAGGTAGATGTCTGGATTGAGCCGAAACGGAGATCCGATCGCACTAGAGTTAGTAAGGCGCGGGGTGATCGGGTCCCAAAACATTGAGAGGATGATTGTTGCCCAACCGAGAAGCAAAGCAGTGCGAATCCAATGGAGTTTATCTTCGCTGACACGGAAAAAGTTCATTGTTCTGTTTTAGATAGCTGCCAAATTTCGAGTTGTTGAGACGTGGCTTGCACAACATAGTGAGCGTTAGCCGTCATTGCAACTTTGCTTTGAAGATAGGCGAGGGACTTAACCAGTTTTCCAGTTGATTCCCACAGCCGGACTGTCCCATCTTCATGCTGAGTTACAAGGTAGTTCGGCAAAATTGCAGCCGTTCTTACATTGGGTGGCAACACGCGCAGGAGTTCCGAAGTCTCCAGATTCCAGACGATTGTGCCGTCGCTCGCTGTACTGGTTAATCCGGTTCCATTCTCACTAAAGTTAAACGCTGTAATATTGCCGAGATGTCCAGCTAAACTTTGCTGCAATTGAGTGTAGTCAGCATCCCAAATATCAATACGCGATCGCGTGGTTGCACAAAACAGCCGATTGTCTGGGGCGTACTGCGCGGCAGTGATCCCAGGAACAGTTCGCAGTAACTTTCCAGTCGTCATGTTCCACACTCGCAAAGTTTGGCTAGGACTTACGGTTGCGAGGTGCTGTCCATCTGCACTGAGCGATGCAGTGTTGGCAGGTTCAGGCAATGCGATCTGGTGAAGAACGTTTCCGGTAGAGAGTTGCCAAACGGTCAACGACTCGTCGCGCTGGCTCACTAAATGATTGCGTGTCATTGTTAGCATTTCGATCATGCCTGGAGTCGTCCAGCCTTGCTGAACTTTTCCGGTTGATAAATCCCAAACTTGAACCTGATTGTTGCGATCAAACGTCACGAGCTGACGATCGACAACGAGAAACTGATCGATCGTGCTGGAGAGCGGGAGCTTGTGAATCAGCGATAAATCAACGGCTGGCTGATTTTGTATCATGCTCATTTGTGCAGCGATTGTATCGGTCATACGCGGGAGCAGTGGAACAAAGCCAAAGCCACAAATAATCGCCAAACCGAAGATGGTTGGAGTTACGAGTGATTGTGACTGTATTGAACGGCATTTCGAGAAAATGGGCTGGGAAGCTTGGAGAATCGAACGAAGCACTGAATGACTGATTCGATTCGGAAGTGCCGCGAGCCGAGACTCAACGCGCAGTTGCTGTAAATCTGCCAACACATCGATTGCTCTTGTGTAGCGCTCCGCAGGACGCAAAGCAACTAGGCGATCAAGGATTGCTGCAACTTTTGGATGAATCGATGCACCGAGATGCTCCTGCCACTGTAGCTTGCCCGAACTTGGATGACGTTCAAGCTGTTGTGGCGTGACCCCAGACAATAGCTCGATCGCCGTCATGCCTAGTGCATACAAGTCGGTATGAAAGTCAATTTTGCCGTCTTGCTGTTCAGGTGGACTATAGCCAGGTGTGCCGTAGATTGAACTATCTTCGACGAATTCATCTATATCGATCGCTGCGCCGAAATCGATCACCGAGATCGATCCGTCGTTGCGGCGAATCAGGTTGCTCGGCTTGATATCTTGATGAACGACACTATGGCGATGAATCACATCCAGAACCGACAACACATTTTGCAGGAATGAAACAATTTGTGCTTCGCTAAACGGCTGCTGCTTGAGAACTTCCAGGACTTGACCTTCGATGTACTCTTCAACAAGGTACACGGGATGATGATGTTCGGGACATGCCAGAATGCGTGGAACATTGGCAGTTGATCCCCTGAATCGCTCTAGAATGCGAGCTTCTTGAACGATTAACTGTCGCCGCAATTCCGCCATGTTGCCAACTTCGTTTGCCGCATCCAGAGTCAGGCACTTGACCACACAAAGTGGATACCCAACCATTTCGAGATCGCGAGCGAGAAAGGTTCGGCTGAATCCTCCAGAACCGAGTTCCTTGATGACGAAATAGCGATCGCAAAATTGTTCAATTTGATCAACCATTGCTTTGAATGTGTGGCGACAGTACGCAATTGCTCACTGAGCAATTGGCTATTTTCTAACGACGTTCCGATTAAAGTTGACACGATTCTCCCCAGTGGGAAAACCTGCATTCCCATCTTTATTCACGTCAACGTTTGAGTGAACATTGACGTAAAGATTTCCTGCTGCAAAGGCGGCTTGTTCTTCTGGCTTGAGTTTAAAGTCACCGGAAATCGTACCAGATTTGCCATCGCTGTTTACTTTGTTATCTAGGAAGCGAACAACAGTAGCATCCGCATTGTTTCCGCGTTGATCGCCAGAAGGCGCGAAGTGCAAATGTGTTCCAGAAAGTGGATTACCTTCAACATCGTGCGGCACTTTCAGAAATCCATCGACTAGCGCCTTCGGATCTGATCCGTTGAGAATCTTAGCTTTAGGATCAATCTCCTTTTCTCCCTGGCTAAACAACGGAGCGCCATCAAAGTCTTTGAAACTGCCGTCGATCTTTAGGTTGCCATCTGCTTTCAATGCAGCAGTGAGGGTTGTCGTTCCTTTTGAGTCGTTGGGAAATGGAAACTCTCCAGGTCCAGTGCCTGTTGCCGTTCCTTTAATTTCTTTTTTGCTTGCGTTCAGAAAATCATTGCCATCGCTACCAAACAGCTTGCCTTGTTTTAGCAAATCTTGCTGTTTGTAGCCACCTTTGTCGGTTCGCTGTAGCTCGATCGTTCCCTCTGGAATGGCATGATTATGCTCGTCTCCGCCCAAAGCTTTATTCAAGCTTTTTGTCGCATCTTCTTTCTGAATCGACGACCCCTGGCTGCCATGACTGTGATTGTCCGATTTGTGTTGTTCGATGCTAGTATCAGCGCCAAACTGAGTTCCTTTTTTTTCTAGGGTTGTTGCCATGTATCCCTCCTAAACGGTTTGTGCAACTTTATTCAAGTCATTGTCCTGCACCACAACGAAATTCTTCTCGCTCAAATCAACAGCCTTGGTGAATGCGAGACTGCCTAAGATGTGGTTTTCGCCGTTCTTGTCAAAAATCACTGTGGCATTGCTGTCTAATGGCGAGTCAATGCCTGCTTTCGTAGGATTTGTCCCTTGTCCAAACCCAATATCTGAAACTTGCAATCCGTCTGTTAATCCGAAGCGGTCTTTGGTCGAGTCAAAGTCGAAAATGCGGTTAGTCGTTTCAGAACCGAGGATGAAGAGGTTTTCACCACCGCCACCTGCAATCGTATTAAAGCCTCCACCATCACCACGAACAATATCATTGCCGAAGCCACCGATCACAGTATTAATTCCACCGCCAGGATCAAGGAAGTCTCCGTTTTCTCCAAGCTTCTTCTCAAGGTCACGCTCGATGTTGACTTTGCTTGCATCGAGTGATTTCACATCTTTGAGCTTCGCTGGATCAATGTGGAGGGCTTCTTCGGGAATGCCTAGATCAGTTGCTTTAGATTTCTGATCACTGGACTTCCCGGATGATTTTGATTGATCTTTGCTACTGGTGTTCGATTTAGGGTCAAAGTTGGCATCGAGCTTTTTCGTTTCTTCTTTGTTCCCGGTCGATGGAGCTTTCTGGTCTTTGTGGTCTTTATTGTCTTTGAAGGCAGCATTGATCGACTTCGATTCGTCTTTCTTCTGCCCAGATGACGATGATTTATCTGTGTGGTTTTTAACATCAACATTGATGTTAAAAACATTGCCAAGTACTCTTTTGATCTCTTTATCTTGGCTAGCGAATCCGCTAGAAGAATGATTCTGGCTAGAGCTATGTGATTGCTCTAGTGTGACCACTCCCGCGCTGTTGCGGTCGGTCTTGGTGTTTTGTTGCATTGTTAGGTCTAACCATCATGAAGTGGGCGTTTGAAAATTGAACATACGGCGTTGCGGGGTTGCTTCTGGGATTTGAATCCACATCGGTGAGCGATTTGCGCGAATGGTAGCGCGTAGAACACCACCAGGTCTAATCACAGTTCCATGCACCAAGCTTGAAAACTGAACAGGAATGCGACGCTTATTCCGATCAAAAGCCACGATGCGGTTGGGAAAAAACCCAAAATCGCTCGTAGTATTGTTGCTGATTTGAATGTCAAACTGATTTGCTTTCTTCGGAACAACTGCGATCGTAATTCCATCAATTACTTGAATCATGCCGCTTGGCTTGTTCGCTTGCGGCATCATTGCAGGCTGATTTACATTCGCAGAACACCCAGCAGCTGAGAATTGAGCTTTAATGGCATCAGCAGTTCGCCCTGACGGAAGGAAGGTATTCAAGTCAGGTGGAACATTTTGAAATGCCAGGGTGAGAAAGCGCGATCGGGCTTTGTTCGGATCATACAGTCCCCACACCAAAAAAGACTTACCGCGATACTGTACTGGAATGAATAGATCTGAAGCAGCATACCGCAAGAACTGCTGACGTTCATCAGTAAACAGTGGATTCGAGGTTCGGATCACTGCGCCTTCAGTTTTTCCGTCTGCATAAGCGACGGTGCTGCTCGACTTTGTGATCAAACACACTTTTCCAGGTTTTGTCGCTGGGTAAACTGCCACGAACCCGTCTTCGGTTGCCCATTGCCCGATGTACCAAGCAGTCGTCGAATCGCGCTGCTTCAAAGTTTTGACCACTGCTTGATGATCAACTTGTGAACGAACGTTGGGCAGCGATCTTGTACTGATGCCTGCAAGATAGTGCCGAACATCTTCGAGGCTAACTTGCGGTTCAGCCGCCGCAGGTGGGTGAAAACTGAACATAGCTAATAACGCCACAACCGGAGTAATCCGATGCCAGTTAAGTAGAGCCATAATCGAGTGAGGTAATAGAACAAGGAACAAACAGGCTCAACTAATTAAAGCCTGCAAACTCGCATTCTGGACGACCGCAAGAAAACTGCACGGAACGGGATTGGACAATCGATTCGCTACGCTCTGGGGTAGAAATCGCCGAATGATAGGGAGACTGACTTGGAACCGACCAAGTTGATGCCGATTCAGGTTCAGTCTCCGAAGGCGGCTCTACTAAGGGTTCGCTTTCGATTGAAGCTTGTGGCTCGTGTGATTCGGGCGAGGCAGTTTCGGGTTCAATGACTGATTCGGGCGGAGCGACCGCTGCAACAGGTTGACTCGCTTGAATTTCGGCTCGCAGAGATCGCACTAATCTGCTCGATTTTAGAGTTGGGTCATGGATTTGATCAATCAAATCAAGCGCGATCGAGAATTGACCTTGGCGGAAGTAAGATTGCGCCAAATCTATAATCGTTCGCGATCGTAGCCAATCAGCTTGCACTTTTTGATAGCGAGATCGACTGGGTACATCAGATGGAATCGATTCTGCAATTTGAATTGCCTTTGTCACATTGCCGCTACGATACTCATTCAAGGCACGATCGTAGATTGATTGAGCTAGCCGCTGCTTCAGCATCACTAACTGTAATGCGACGGGCGGTGATGCCGATTGAATCGGCTCCAGCACATTCAGCGCTTGCTTGAACTGTGATTGCTTTTCCAGATGAAGGATTTGAGCGATTAGTTCAGGTGCAAGCTCAGATGCTGTTGCTTGATTCTCCGGATTGATCAATGTTGATGTCAGTTCAGATGGCTTTGTTAGCGCAACTGAACCAGCAGCAACACAACCAACAGATAACAAGAAGGCAAAAGGAACTTTTACCGAAGAAATAGCAGCGACAAACTGTTTCATAGTATTGATGAGTGTCCAGCAAGGACTGCTAAGCGTGACGCAAAATCAGAAACCTACAGATTTAACTGATCGATCCACAGTTGCTCAAATTGGTCAAACCAGAGACCGCTGTTATCTAGCGATTTCTATGTTGAGTATATGGGGGACATCTTTGCATTCGCAACCCCAAAGCTTAAGCTTTTTCATCGGATAATAAACAATATCAATTGATATTTTATAATTTTAGAAAGTCTTAAGATGCAGATAGTCTATTTAATAAAATATCAACTGATATTGCATAGCTTCAAGCAAAAGAAAAGCCGACTCTAGCTCTAGAGCCGGCTTGCATGATGGAGCAATGCACATTAAATCGAATTGTTTAATTCCTCAGAATGCAACCGAGGTTTTGGCTCAGCGAGATCGGTCACTTGATCAGAAATTTTAGCCGTCGTTGGTGGGATAAGCGGTTTAATCGATAGAGTTGCAGTCATATTATTCTCGATCAATTTTCTCTGCATTTCAATTAATAGGCGACTTCCAGAGGTTTGTCTCGCTGGATGTTGGCTCGATTTAAAGGTGGAGGCAGATAGCATCTCTTCAACCGATGCTGCGGGTAAGGGAACCGTTTCATAATTCACAAGCACAGTCATGTTTGATCGAGCAACGACGGGGGCTGTAATGGGGCTAGGAGCCTCATTCAGCCTTGGAGCTTTTGCGGTTGCTGCTACTTCACTGGATGCTTGCGAATGATTCGGTCGGGTAGACACCGCAACGGTTATCGGGGTCGGTGGCAGTTCTCGTTGTACAGGCGGCTTAGAAGCTGTGTCCGCTGTTGGACGAGGAAGATCTGTAATTGAACGATCGCGCGGTTGCCAATGATTAGAAGCGGGGGTCGGCTGCGTGTAAGTAGCAGTCTTCATTGGATCAGGCACAGTCGAGATCGAGACTGAGTTAACCGATGCTTGATCGAACTGCGGTTCAGAACGAAGCGATTTAGAAGCAACGGTTTGAATCAAACTTGAACCCGAAGCTGGCGCTGCGGCAACCATTGCGGGCGGTGGAGGAGGTAAAACGCGAGCAATCGATACAGGCGCTGGAGCAGCGATCGGGATCGATACAGGCGAATCTGGAGGAGAGATCGGAACTGAACCATCAAGCCTTTCTGCCGTAGATGCCAGTGTTTGATCAACATTCACAGCGGTTGCAGTTTCTAGTGGTGGAGGGGGAACAGCATCGAGAGTCGGAACCTGCGATAGCGTGGTGACAGGAAGCGGAGTTGGAGCAGTTGTGGCAATGAGTGAATTCGGCGTTTCACCTGTCTGAGCGATCGCTTGTTGTAGAAGTGCTTGGACAGGCGGGGTATTAAAGACTTCGCTTGATCGCAGTTTTTCAAGACCCTGCATCGCTTGGTTCCAGTTGCCTTGCGAGGCGGATTGTTGGATTGCCTGTAGCTGTTGCTCTTCTGTTGTCCAAGTTTGCCGTAACTGCTGCGACTCAGAAGCCGCAGTGGTTGCTGCTGGAATTACTTGAAGCGCAGTCAGAGCTTCTTTAATGTTTCCACGACGGTATTTTTCCTTGGCTTGAGCCAAGATTTGCTGTGACAAGGATTCTTGTAGCACTTGCGCGGATTTGAAATGCTTACTGTTGCTTGGGACTCCGATCGTATTTCTAATTGCATCGATCGGCAGATTCTTTTTGGTTAGAGCCTGAGCCTCGTTCAGTTGATCCTGAAAAAGCTGTTCACGGTTTGGAGGAATTGTTTTTGATGCCAGCGGGTTCTGAGATAACGCATAAACGCCTAAAGACGCGATCGATACAACAGCACTACCGCCGAGTAGCAAACGACTCATAGATTTTGTTTCTCCATTACTTTTTGCAAAGCTTGCGGGGCAAGATCGATTCAATCGATCCAATATCAAATAGGGTTGAAACTTGTAGACTTATTGTAAGCACAATTTTCGTGTTCCAACGCTAGCATTAAGAAAAAATTGAGCCAGTTAATTGGATTGATAATCTTCAAAGACTGGCAACAATGTCAGGATTGATCCTACTGAAGTTTCAGCAAAACAGTTTCAATATGTCTATTTGTCTTACATTCGGCAAATTAGAGCTAACTGGTGAGCAGCTTTATAACGCGATCGCGCATTATGGATTACTCAGCACCTTGCTCGAACAACTCTTTCTTGACTTCCAAGTTCTTCCTAATATCGAAGTGACTGGAGCAGATTTATTTGAACTACTCAGTGGACGCGATCGTGCGTCAATGCCTGATCCCGAAGCATTGGAGCAATTTTTGAGCGAGCGGGCACAACAGTATGAGATGTCGATCGATCAACTAAAGTCCAAGGCGATGCGCGAAATTCGGATGCAAAAACTCAAGCAACAGTTTGCACCCCAGATTGAATCAGAGTTTTTGCGATCGCGATCAAACTATGACCAAGTAGAGTTTTCACTTGTACAAACGAGCGATGCTAACTTTGCCGCAGAAGTTCTGTTTCAAATTCGCGATGATGGCAAGGATTTTGGTGAGATTGCTCAGCGGCATTCAGAAGGATCTGAGCGATCGACGAAAGGATGGGTGGGACCGATGAAGCTAGCAAACTTGCCAGAGCCGATTCGAGTGTTGTTTTGCACTGGGGAAGTCGGAAAAATATACGGACCGATCGAGATTAACGGTCAGTATTGTATTGTTCGGTTGGAGCGATTTCACGGCGCGCGATTAACCGAAGTCCTCCGTGCAGAGTTAATCAATTCTTTATTTGCGCGTTGGCTGAGCGAGCAGACCGGTCGGGCGCGACAAGCTGAAATTGCTCAAATCAACGTGGGTGACTCATGAGTGAAATGCCGCTTCAGCCGCGATCGTTTCTGCCGACCTTTTTCAGTGCAGCATTGTTCGAGGATTTGCTGCCAAACACTTGCTATCAGATTTCGTCAAAAGTTCGGATTAATAGTTTTCGCCCAGGACAGGTCATTCAACCGGAACATTCATTCCCAATCGAAGTATGTTGCGTTGTCCAAGGACAAGTGCGAGTTGTCGGACCTGCGGATCAAGAAGCCCCAACGCTTGGAGTTCTGCATGAAGGGGAGGTGTTTGGATGGGAAAGCGTTGTTCGGCGGTCTACGTTCGGATCAATACGTGCCGCAGGTCTCGAAGAAGTCATTACACTCGGCTTGACGATCGAGGATTTTGAATCGATTCTGCAAGAGTTACTGCCGACGCTCTCAAAACACGTTAGCTTCGTTGAAGCGTACGATGTGCTACTGCGCTTTTGCAACACCATTCCGACGAAACTCAACCTGCCAGATCTAAGCGAAGTTAGTCGTCATATTGTGACTCAAAGTTGCGCGACCGTGAGGCATTGGTTTGGACAAAACGACCCGACGTTTCATCTTTCATCTGGATACTTATGGTTTGTCAGCAGCAGTACACATCAGTCGTTACCGATTGGAACGATCGTTGAATCGATCGCAGACTTACCGCAGTTCAAATCCCGATCGCTCCCAATCCGGCTGTTAGGCATTGATCGCACCTTCTTGAGCGCAGCACTTTCGACCGGATTGCTGCCTGCACCGGACGCGACTATGGCAGATTCAGAAAGCGGAGAGTTAGTGTTGGCGCGACTTGAAGCGTTGGCAAAAACTTCTGTTCCGAAGCCTCTGCCAAATCGAACTCCCAAACTTTATCCAGCGCACACAGCGCGGAATCAAACGTTTGCGGAATCAGTCGTGACTGCATTCTGGAATGCGTGTGAATTATTAGAAATTCCATACAAACCAGAATTTTTGCGGCAATGGAGTCAACAGATTGAATCGCAACCGCGCGATCAGATGAATTGGTATGGTGCGATCGCAGATGCGTTTGGATTAAGCGCTCGAACAGTAAAATTTCCGTCAACCGCAGGCGGCATATCTCGACTACAAACGCCTGCCTTGATTCAGATTCGAGATGAACTGTGCGTTTTGTACGAAGTCAGCGAGCAGGCGGTGGTGTTTGCGACTCCATCGGGATTAATGCGGCGTTCTCCGCGTGAGATTGCCGCTGTTTTCCAGAAGAATACGACTCGCACTGCGATCGTTCTTGGTCGTCAAGCCCAAAGCCGTACTGATCGCTTCGGTTGGTGGTGGCTAATCGGCGCATTTATGCCACAAACGCCAACGCTACTGTACGTTTTGATGGCTTCGATCGTCGTGCAGCTTCTAGGACTGGCTAACCCGCTTCTGACGCAGCAAATCGTCGATCGTGTGATCATTAATTCTAGTCCTGGAGCGCTGCCAGTTTTTGGGGTTTTGCTGATGGGATCAAGTGCGATCGAAGCGGCAATAACCGTAGCCCGAACCTACTTGCTAAATAACACGACGAACCGCGTTGATTTACTGTTAGGATATCAGATTATTGAGCATCTGTTTAATCTACCACTGCCCTTTTTTCAAAAGCGCCCTGTGGGTGAAATTGCTGCCCGGATTAATGAACTCGAAAAAGTGCAGCAGTTTATTACAAGTACATTCTTTACAGTTGTACTAGACGTACTGTTTTCGATCATCTATGTCTGTGTAATGCTACTTTACAGTGGCGTTCTAACATTCTGTGTACTGGCGACAGTTCCCGTGATCATCGGTTTAACGCTGCTTGCGGCTCCAGTGTTTCAAGAACTGATTCGCAAGCGATCCGATCAGCACGCTCAAATGCAGTCTCATCTAATTGAGATGCTGAACGGAATGTTTACTGTCAAATCGCAGCGCATGGAATTTGCCATTCTCGCAACTTGGCGGCAACAGTATCGGGCATATCTCAAAACCGGACTCAAAACGACGATGTTAGGCACATCGTTTCAGGCAGTGAATAGTTTCGTCAGTAACTTTAGTAGCCTATTGGTGCTATGGGTCGGCTCAAATGCGGTACTCAATGGCGATCTCACACTCGGACAGTTAATTGCTTTCCGCATCATTGCGGGATACGTCACACAGCCATTGGTCCGGTTATCTGGGTTATGGCGCAATGCTCAAGAAGCTGATGTGTCGATGAATCTGTTGGCAGATGTGAAGAACGAACCGCCAGAGTTTTCAGAAGATGATGCACGGCGACTGGCACTTCCTCAGATTGTGGGTCATGTACAATACGATTCGGTTGAGTTTGGCTTTCAGCCTGATCAGCTACAGCTTAATAAAGTGTCGATCGACATTCCGGCTGGAACTTTTGTCGGAGTCGTCGGGCAAAGCGGCTCTGGGAAAAGCACATTATTAAAACTGCTACCGCGCTATTACGCGCCGATGAGCGGGCAGGTTTATATCGACGACGTTGATATTGCCAAAATCAATCTCAAATCCCTGCGTGAGCAGATCGGGGTAGTGCAGCAAGAACCCAATCTATTTCGGGGAACGCTGCGATCGAATATTGCAGGCGGGAACGAAGATGTTGATGAAGCAGCCGTTGTAGAAGCGGCAAAAATTGCTGAAGCGCATGATTTTATCTTAAGTTTGCCTGATGGGTATGGAACAGAAGTCGGAGAACGAGGCTCATCGCTGTCTGGAGGACAACGCCAGCGAATTGCGATCGCGGCAATGGTATATCGCAATCCGCAATTAGTCATTCTCGATGAGGCTACTAGTGCGCTCGATGCTGAAACCGAGCGGCGAGTTGTGGATAATCTCATGCGGCGATTTGCAGATAAAACTTGCTTTTTTATTACTCATCGACTCTCAAATTTGCGACGAGCGGATTTGATTTTGTATATGCAGTCCGGATTGATTGTCGAGCAAGGCGCACATCTGGAATTGATGGCTCGACGGCAGAACTATTACTGCTTGTATCAACAGCAATCACAACAACCGAGTTAACTGGAGAAGAATCATGCTGAAACGTTGGCTTTGGCAGTTGACCCATCGCATTAAGCGTCCATTAAGTTTAATCAAGCGATCCGAAGCGGAACAAGAGCAAGTTGCATCGACGTTTGAGCCGGAATATGACAATCGCCCCCGATGGGTAATGATGATGATCGGATCACTTGTGCTGACACTTAGTGGAACCGTTGTTTGGGCGTGTGTAGCTGAACTGGATGTCGTTGTTTCGGCGCGGGGTCGGATTGATTCATTATCCTCGGCGCAAACGCTCAAATCAATTCGGGGTGGGCGCATCACAGCAGTTCTTGCCAAAGATGGCGATGTGGTTCAATCTGGGCAACTATTAGTGCAGATTGATAAGTCAGAGTTGTTTAATCAGCTATTGTCGCTGAAGAAACAGCGCGAACCGTTTGCAGCGCAAGCAGCGGTGCTGCGGCAGGCAAGTGCAGCGCTATTCGTGAATCCGCAAGATCCAGTGCTGGCAACATTGCCAGAAATTGCAGCACTCTTACGGCAACGCAACTTAATTAATGCTCAATTGACGAACAATCCAGCGGCATTGGCTCCGGATCAATTGATTAGCTATAACTTGTTTGTGCAGCGATTAAGAACGATCGAATCAGAGCGGCAAATTCAAATTGCTCAAGCGCAAGTGCAATCGATTGGCACCAATGCACAGCTCGAAAATGCGAGTGCCCAATTAAGGATTGAGCGCGATAAGCTCTCGCGTCTAGGGCAACTGTTCGCGCAAGGTGGCATCTCCCGCAATGGAGTACTTGATCAGGTTGGGGCAACCAATGACGTTCAAAGCCGGATTATTCAAGCACGGACGCAGCAAGCGCAAGTGCTGGCAGAACAGCAAAAGACTCAAACAACGACGCAGCAACAGCTTGATGAAGTTTATCGTCAACTGCTTGACGCGAAAGTTCAAGCAGATAGCCAAATTGCTAACAAACTCCGTGAAGCGCAAGAGCAACTGATCAAGCTTGATGCTCAGATCAAGCAAATTGACCTTGACTTAAAGGCTCAAGAAGTTGTGGCTCCAACTGCCGGAACGGTGACAGGATTAGAGGTCACGCTGCCTGGAGGCATTGTACAACCGGGTCAGCCGTTGCTTCAAGTGATTCCGAACGAATCGATGGTTGCAACAGTTGAAATTAGTCCAACAGATATCGCTAATCTCAAAGTAGGAACTCCGGTGGAAGTGCGGATCGATGCGTTGCCGTTTACTGAGTTTGGCGCGATCAAAGGGTCGATCGCGAATATCAGCAGCAACACGATTCAGAGCCAGAATGGACAGCCTTTCTTCCGTGCCCAGATTCGACTGGATCAACCGATACTTGAGCGGGGGGCACAAAAGCATCCGTTAAAAAATGGCATGACCATCAGCGCCCAAATGAAAACGAGAACTCAACGCCCGATCGAGTTAGTGTTGGGGTCGTTGATGAATTTAGCAGATTCAGCAAAGGCTGGGCGATAAGAATAAGAATTGATTTTTTGTAAATCCAACTTGCAATCATGCAATACACAGATTCACTCGCACAGCCAATGGTTCCGATCGAACCATCGCTACACCACAAAGTGTTAACGCTCTCTACGCTAGATCAAACGCTTAACCCTCAAGTTCAATACCAACTTTATCTTAATCACATTGCCTTAGAGATGGGTTTCGACTGGTTGAGCGACGATCTGATGCCATATCCAACGATTCCTTATCAGAACTGGCAACAGGTCGATGGCAGTGCTATGCGCTTTAGAAGTCGAAAGACAGTCGTAATCATTCCTGGAGATACGGTCGATGCAGAAACGATGAGCATACCCGATTACTGGTTATCAGGAACGAATCAGGGAGACTACTTTCTCTGGATACAGATTGACTGTAATGAGTTATGGCTAAAGTTTTTTGGATTCACCGATCGCAGGACGGTGGAACAATCGCCCTACAACTCGGAGAAAGAGTCGTATATAATCCATTCAAATAATCTAGTTGCGGACATCGCGGTACTTAGCGTTATCAATCAAATTTGCTGTTAAGAAGATCGCTTTTTAGTTTTGTGTGCAGGCTTGAGCTTAAACACTGACTGCATGAAACTAGCCATTGTGTCGGTGGGTGCATCTTGTACGCGAACGAGAACTTCGTTCGCATATTCAATCAGTTGTCGATCGTGCATTGGAGATAATTTATTTGGAGCCTTGAGCGCAATCTGAGTCATCTTTTCTTGAAGTACCAGCCCTGACAGCGAGGACCCGATGCGGCAAGATTCTTCAGTCGCTTGGTACTCAAAGATGAGCCGATTCGAGCGATCTCGAACGACGAAGCCTACGTCGTTAAATTCAATCTGCCAGGAGTCTGAAGTCGCTTCCGATAATTGTACCCAGCGCTTAAGAATTTCTCGGACGCGATCCTTATCGGATTTTATAAATTCAAACTGTTGCTTAGCACCAACAGGGGACGGCTTGGGTGCTGATGGTGTAGAAGCAGAATTATGTTTAGCTTGCGCTTTTTTCAGTTCAACAATCTCTAATCCCTTGCCAGGGGGTGAGTTCTTTTGAGTTAGGCTCGATCTGCGATCGCGAGTCGGAACAATCGGCTGAGTCAATACGGAAACAGCGCCTGCGGGAGGTCTCAGCGGATCAACTTGACTAGATTGATGCGATAAGGGTTCAATGGCACCAGGTAATGGAATAACCACATCGTTCAGCGATGCAGCCTGTTCAGGAGCATGAACGGTTTTAATCTGCCAGTTTTCCGGCGATAAACTGCCATCAAGACATCGGGGAAACCGCACACGACTTAATGAACGGGGGATGTGAGTATAAGGATCAAAGGACCTGATGACTAAATCGACTTCGACCTCAGACATGTCTTCAGGAAGATGGTACTCCAAAACTGTGAATAACTTTGGCGTTATCGCATTATTTCTATGGGTAAGTGCATAAGTTTTCCCAGGAATGTACACCAATCGCCCTAAATAGCGATCGCGAATCGATGCTGCGGGAAAGTCGATAAAAACCGCAGCGTCTTTCGCATAGATTTTTGCTTGAGGAGAAGACATTGAAGAAACTCTAGGGAAAGGTCTTTAAAGCATATCTATTGATATAGTTTCCCCTATAAATGGCAGATCTAAGGGCGACGAGTGAGGAAATGCTGCACGTCAAAAGGATTTAATCTACATACTATCAAAGGTTTCTCAATTCACAAGTAATTTTTCCTTGCTCTTCATCATTCGCTAGTGAGCTACAAGAGAATATATTCACGCTTTTTTGTGCTCGTAGCGCCATAGAGTTCTCCAGGCTCGGCATCAATGCCTGCTCTTTTTAACGCGGTTTCGATAATGCCATAGACTTGTGTGGAGCTGAGCTTTCTGCCTCTAGCGCCATAAAATACATAGTCATCGAGCGATCGACCTTGACGTAACTGGATGAATTCCGACCAAATTGGGTCATCTAAGACAATGGTGCGCTCGTACTTTTTGTAGCGTACTTTGATTGATTTCTTGTCTGGATCGACATCAAACCAAGTGAGCGGCAAAATTTCGGAAATCTTGCACTTGGCGATCGTTAGCAATAAAATTACTCGGTTGCGGAGTTCTGGTTCACCATTGATGAGCAAATCTTTTTTAAAGACGATATAAGTATCGGGTCGCTGTTTGCTAAAAGATTTAGGGTTAACTGAAACTGCTTGATATAAAGCGCTGTCGCAGAGTCCTTTACTCCCCATATCTTTGAGGAACGCCCGAATCGCCGTTCGGTAGGTACGCAAAGAGTTTTCAGATCCATTCAGATCACCAATTTTGGCTTGAACGGATTTTGGTGACAATTGCCTTAGCTGGTCTAGATCTAAACTTAAGCAAAATTGCTTAAGTCCTCGTTCATAAGTGGTCTTAGTGTTAATAGTTCCAGGATGGTTTTCAAGCCACTCTGAGAAAACTTGTTCTAATGACAACATAATGAAATGAATTGATTACATATCCCATGATATTGAATATTTTTTGTTTTCTGATCGTCGTTATACAATGAGTCCAAGCAGAGAAGCAACATTACCGCTCTGTCCCTAGTCTCGCAGTTTTTTATCATGCCTAGATCTATCGCTGATTCAGCAGGAAATTTGCTGTTTCTTGGATTCAGTGCTGTTCTTCAATTAACAACACCGATTGCAAATAAAGAGCCAGCTTCCTCAACGATAATTCCACCGCCAGTGTCGAAATCGAGTTTGGATCAACGGTCGCGATCGACTTCAACCCAAAAAATGGTTGATCGTTCAGCGATGTCTGTAGCTCAACCAAAGCCTTCACGATTGAGAGATCGTCCTTCGCCAACGGGGGTACAATCGCCTGCTCCCCAGAAGTCCGTTCGTGACGTTCGCATCCTGGTTGCTGAAGCACAAACAATTTCGATCGGAGGAACAAATTCTGTTCTCATCCGCAACGCATCTAGAAGGGGGATCGCAAAATTACAGCCGAACCAGGCATACTGGGCAAGCCAGAATACAGGTGGAATTCAGATTGGCAACGGACAACTGACAAACGATCTGTGGCTTGAATCAGACGGACCGATTTGGGTTAACGATCGCGCTTATCACGGTCGAGTTCGATTAGTCAATAATGGTAACGGATTATTAGCGATTAATACATTGGATTTAGAAACTTATCTAACGAGCGTAGTGGGCGCAGAAATGCCATCAAGCTGGCATACAGAAGCATTGAAAGCGCAAGCGATCGCCGCTCGATCCTATGCAGTTGCGCTGATGCAGCAGCCGTCGAGCGATTGGTACGACTTAGGGAACGACGAACGCTTTCAAGTGTATCGTGGACTTGAAAGCGTCACTCCGGAAACGATTGCGGCTGTTGAATTAACTCAGCATCAAGTGTTAGTACAAGATGGGAAAGTACTCATGTCGGAATATGCTTCAACTGAAGAAGTTACACAGGAGGCTCATGCTGGACAAGGAATGTCACAGGCAACAGTGCAACAATTAGCAAATATGGGATATTCCCACTTGCACCTTTTAGGAACCTTTTACCGAGGAGCTGGACTCGCTCGACTGTTATGAATGAGACGATCGTGGAATTTTTGTGGTTAATGAACCTACGTTGACTTTGCATGATCGCAAAACGAGACCCCCAACAATTGATCGTTCATCACAGACAATTGTTTCTAAATACACCCAGTCATTTTGACCACTTTGAAGGCGATAAAGGATTTGAGGATCAACCTTTTGAGATTGATGAATTGCTTTGAGGGTTTGAGCAACGCGCGATCGATCTCTTGGGTGAACAAAGGTTAGGAACTCTTCGCCTAACAGGGCATCCGCAGAAGCGCCAAGCAATCCCTCGATCGTCGAATTAACGTAGGCAATGCAATTGTTTTCATCGAGAACAACGACTAATTCAACTCGACTTTGCATTAATGTTCGCCACTTCGTTTCTTGGCGGCGATAAGCTGACTGTAACTGATTAATCCGGGTCACGTCGCGCGTCATTTCGATCAGCATCGGGTTTCCGCCTGTGATCAAAACTTTGCCTTTTGATCGCAACCAGCGCTCTTCTCCGTCGCAATCTACAATGCAAAAATCTAATTCAAACTCGTTTCCACTTGAGATTGCGCCTTGGATTGCTTGATCCAATCGCACTCGATGGTCCGGATGCACAAATTCCAAGTACTGTTGATAGTGCCCTTCAAAGCGATCGTTACCCAGGGCATACAACTCCGCTTGTCGCTTTGACGCTTTAACTGCGAGAGTCTTCAAATTCCATTCCGCAAATCCGGTTTCCTGGGCAAGTTCAACCAGTACGGCGCGATTGTAGCGTGCCAGTTCGGAGGGTTTGAGAGAGCGGACCTGAAAGTATCGCACGAGGTATCCAACGAAGATACCCAGCAGAATACCGAGCAGAAGAATAAGGAAAGACATTATTACTGGCTTCTAGGGGCTAGGCTCATCAAGCAAAACGGATTGCTCTTGGACATTTATTTGTACTGGTAGTCTCTACTTCTAAAAATCACCTGATTTTATTCTTATAGCGTAGCTAGCAGAATTCCGTAAAGACTCTCAATATTCCTTCCAATGAAATTAAATGGTTTTTAGGCTGAGATTACTTGCTTAATACGAGTAAAATCAGCTTGCCTGCTTTTAATTCTCGGTCAACTTACGAAGTTTTGAGAAGCATGGCAAGATAGAAGATAAATCTGAGTGTTAAGAAGGGAAACCTTATTTTAATCAGGTGATTTTCTATGAGTAGGGTTTGAAGTATGGAAAAACCGAGAAAAACCGCCATTTCTAGTCAAGTCCCTACTTTAGAAGAGCCGCGAATCGATGCGAATATTCTGATCCGATTGCTACAAGTCGCGATCGATCGAGATCTTGAAGCGGCAGAGGTAGCGCTACTGAAGACCCTGATTCAAGATCCGAGCCTGAATTTTCAATCAGTGGCAGACAAAACCGGATATCAGATGTATTATCTGCGGGGACAAGTTGGACCGAGACTCTGGGCAGATTTCACAGAGGTCTTCGGTCGATCGTATGGGGCGGAAATCGGCAAGCGAAATTTTGGCGACTTCATTCATTGTTTCTCAGAGAAGTTGTCACTGATGCCCAACTCCTTTCTACAGCAAGACTTAGAGCAGCATCAGATTGCCCAAATCTTTGAGCCTGGTGAAGGCGAATGGGCAATCGCCCCCGCAGAGTCTTGGTTTTACGGCAGGTCAAAAGAACTTGATTCCTTGGGTAAGTTGCTGAGCCAGTATCGGCTTGTCACGCTTATCGGTGACGTAGGTGTGGGAAAAACAGCCTTGGCTGCGCGTTGGACTGAGCGGTTTGGCGCAAAGAGTTTTGATCGTGTTCTTTGGAAATCGATCGCTCACGCCCCGGAACCAGACATACTACTCAACGAGCTGCTTCAGGAGTTTGAAGTCAACGAATTACCTCAGAAGTTATCTGAGAAGATGAGTGCTTTGATGCAGATCATAAAGCAGCAGCGGTGTCTTATCGTGCTTGACAGTGCGGAGAGTCTGATTAAAACCACTGCGATTACGGCACTTGATCCATATACGTCACCGGATTATGGGCGAATGATTCGGTTTTTTGCCGAAGAGCCGCATCAAAGCTCCTTACTGTTCATCAGTCGTCGCAGGTTCAACGATGTGCTGCGATTAAGTCGTGCAAATCGGGCGGCTGCCACAATGCGGCTAGAGGGATTACAGCCAAAGGAGGCACAGCGAATTTTTGAAGCTTACGGGTTAAAAAATTCAAGTGACTGGCAAAGGTTGGCTCAAATTTACTCTGGGAATCCAGAGTACTTAATTTCTATTAGTGAATATATTCAAACTGTTTTCAGTGGAAATGTGCAAGAGTTCTTGCGCTGCGACACTGTTATTGTGCCTGATATCGCTTGTCAAGAGTACATCAATCAAATTCGGGAAATTAATGCAGAGCATCGTGCGCTTTTATTTCATCTCGCAGCGCTAAAGGACCCGGTTCATTTTGATCAGTTGCTCGTTAGTCTGGCTACCTCAATGAAGTCGCAGTCTGCTTTAATCAAGGCACTAAACGATTTAGCTGAAATGAATTTGGTTGAAAAACAGCAGAACAACGCGCTACTATTTTGTTTAAATCCTATTGTAAAAAAAGTAATTCTGTCGTTTCCATTTATTGATGGATCTTGATTTGTGTGTTTCAAGCTGTAGTGATTGATATAGCTACTAAACAAGTGTGTGTATTGCATTAATCCAAACTGTCCTGATCCTCAACGCAGCTCTGAAGAAAATCAATGTTTAGCTTGTGGCGCACCCTTGTTGTTTCGTGGCTATCGAGCCATTGCGTTGATTGAGAAAACGCAGCACAGTGAGGTTTTTGAAGTTGTAGCAGAGAATAATGACGGTGGTACGATTCGCCGCATTATGAAAGTGATTCAAGCGGAGACGAGCGATCGCAAGCGCATCGAGTTGTTCGAGCGAGAATATGCGGTACTGTCGTGGCTGAGTCATCCAAATATTCCTCGTGTTGATCTGGATGATTTCTTTCGAGTTTTAATGCCAAATGGTCATGAGATGTTGTGTCTTGTGATGCAGAAGATGGAAGGTGAAACACTAGAGCAATGGATTACTCAGAACGGACCAATCTCTGAGAAGATGGCTCTAGAGTGGCTACGACAATTAGTTGCACCTGAGATCGAGCAAGATCCGGAGTCGTTTCCGGGCGTACTGGCGTACTTACATCAAAACCACATCGTGCATCGAGATCTCAAACCGAGCAATCTGATTTTGCAGCCGAGCGGGAAGCTGGCATTGATTGATTTTGGTGGAGTGTGTGAATTAACGAACACTTACCAAGCAGAGATTGCTGCAAATCGTCGCAGCGTTACTGTCATTACATCACCCGGATATTCAGCCCCAGAACAAATTAACGCTCAAGCCTTGTTTGCTTCGGATTTCTATGCGTTGGGTAGAACGTGGGTCCGCTTGCTGACGGCACAACTGCCGATCGATTTGATTGATCCCCAAACCAATCAATTGCAGTGGCATCGGCGCGCGCCCCAAATTTCAAGACCGTTTGCACGATGGCTTGATACGTTAATGTCACCCACTCCGGATCGTCGCCCCCCAACAACGATTGCAATTTATGAAACATTAACGCATCAATTGCCTCAGCGAATTCGCGTGAGTCGAATTCTCAATTCTTGGGTGTTTAAGGTGAGTGCAGCCGGAGTTTTTGTTGTGATCGTCGTCGGAGCGGGCATCATTTTTAATTCCTGGAGATCTGATGAAGCTTTGCGGCGCGGTCTTCAGAATCTGCAAGCCGAGCAGTATCAAACAGCACGTAGGGAGCTTGAAGTCGCGGTTCGCCTCAACGATCGCTCCTCAGATGCTCACTCAAATTTGGGGCTGGCGTGTTACTACCTCGGCGATGATCCTTGCGCGATCAAGCAGTATAGGCAGGCGATCGATCTAATGCCGGACAACTGGCAGGCACACTACAATCTAGGAGCACTTTACGATCGTCAAGGTAAAATTCCTTTAGCAATCGAGCACTACACAAAAGCCACAAACGGCTCGAATGACCTAAAAGCCCTAGCAATCAACAACATTGCCCGTCTGAAGAACCGACAGCGGCAGTACGTTGAAGCAGAAGCACTCGTGCGATCAGTCCTTGACTTAACGCAGACAAACTCGACCTTAGCATCTCTGTATAAGAATTTAGGTTGGGCATTGTTTGGATTAAAACAGTATAGCGAAGCACAAGTGGCACTGGAGAAAGCGTTGCCGCTCGATCCAACCCGGATTGACACTTATTGTCTACTGGCGTTTGTTAAACAAGCACGGAATTTTGACGCTGAAGCTGAAAGAAGCACCTGTAAGTTCTCGGTTTCGAGATTGCCTTTGCCCGAAGTTAAGGAATGGCAACGACAACTTGATAAGCAAAAGGGATAATTGATTTATGCTTTTAGAGCTATGGTGAAATTTAAAGAAGGATAAGAATATTGACTTGGATAGATTGTCTTTCTTTATGAACATAGATTACTAATCAAGTAGTATCTGCCATCGCTCTGTTCGTAAGTCGTGTAAGAATTGAGAATCTCGTGATTTATCTGGAAAAACGCAATCTATTTTTGTTGATTGGACTGTTTGCCGCTGCGATCGTTGACCTGCTTGCTCCCCAACCTGCGTATTCTATTCCTCGGCAGTGTATTCTGATCGCGTATGTCCTCAGCGATGGCGATCGCAATTTCAAACGGGGATCGCTCTTATGCCAAGGGGATACAATTCAGCGATCCCTCACCGTATTATGTTTTGCCACTGGGAAAATCGTCGCTCTCGGAAGCGGAAAAATTCCGCCAACCGGATGCGGACTTCCGAAAGAAACCGGACCGCAAGCGTGTGGAACCCGCTTCCAATTTTGTGTACGCCCACGAGGAACCAACGCCGCGAACTTGCAAATTTTAGAGCCTTACGGCAGCAACACCACCAAATTACGTCCGCGATTTAGCTGGCGAAGCGTTCCGGGAGCCACAGGTTACCGGGTTCGAGTTTTGGGAACTGTATCGTGGAGCGTTGCAACGACTCAATCCCAGCTTGCTTATCCTGAGAATCAACCCGCATTCAAGCCAGGGGGAGCTTATCGAATTTTCATCACGGCACATCGCGAGAATCAGACGTTGCTGAGCGGTGAACAAACAATCAACGTCTTGCCGCAATCGCGAATTTCAGAGATAAACCGCGCGATCTCAGCGCTGCAACAACTCAACCTTGACCCCGATGAAGCAACAGTACTGGGGATCGATTCAATTTACCGAGCGAATGGACTAATCGATGAATCGATCGGGGCACTCGCGGCACGAGTGAAAGCAGGCAGTCGTTCCGCTCAGGTGTATCGGTTACTAAGCGAACGATATCGACTGGTGGGAGAGGATGAAATGGCAAAACAGTTAGACCAGGCAGCGCAACGCCTAACTGTATCAGAAAGCTTAGATTCGCAACAATTCGCAGATCAAGCTGCCCCAACCAGCACGAACGCACTCCAAAAGTAAGGGTTTGAATACGGAGAGTTTTGCAGGCTAATTTGAGCTTGTTGTAAGGCGATCGCCTTTGACTGTCCGGCTGCCAGATTTCTGTAGAAATTCTGCACCAGTAATGCGGTCGCCGCATCATCGACCAGCCAAAGACTCGCGACTGTGCTGCGAGCGCCTGACTGTGCCGCGATTCCAGCCAGTCCGAGTGTAGAGCGAACGTCGCCCTTCGCCGTTTGGCACGCGCTTAACACAAGCAGATCAATCTCAGCCGATGTCCGGGATTTCAGTAACACGCTTAGTTGCGGAGCGGTAATTAACCGATTCCAAGCAACGACAAATGTTTCGTCAGGGACTGAGCTAAATTGCCCGTGGGTCGCAATGTGAATGATGTCATAGTTGCCCTGCTGGATTTTGTCCTCCAATCGCTCCAGAGTGAACTCTTGATTAAGAATTTCGCTACCCGGAAATGCAGATCGAATTGCTTGAACTTCTGACTCAACGTTTGTAAGTGGCGGTAGTATCTGGTTGATTCTGCGATCGCGAAGGCTCGGACTGCTTTCGCTCAGAGCGGCAATCAATGTGTTTCTTCCTCTGGAACGCTGATCTTGAGCAATTTCAGAGCCGATTGAGAGTCGTAGGGGATACCGTTGACTCAAGTAAGTCTTGCCATCATATAAAAGTCCAACTGGCATTCCTTGTAACGTGTTATCCAAAACAAAAGCAATCCGACCCTTCTTCGCTAAAAATCCAGCGCGTTCAGCCGGAGCAATGATCTGGTCATAGAGGGTTTGACCATACTCTTTAAGGATGGTTTCATCGGGCAGCACGACACGATCGTTTTGAACAACATTTTGCAGATTAAACGTCAATCCATTCAGCGCATTTTGAACAGCATCCGCATCTGCGCGATAGAAACGCTGCGTTCCTAGAGCGGATTGCACAATTACGCCAATGCTTCGATTCAAATTAAGAATATAAAAAATCGTCTCATCCGGAGATTGCGGTTGCTGCGAGAGTGGAACCAGCGCTAAACGTCCACATTGCAAAAAATTTTCAACTTCTGCAATTCTCAATCGATTATACGTTTCGATAATCGGCGATAGATTTGATTGGGACTGCTCAACCAGTAAATCCATATACTCACGGTAGATGGGTTCAACTTGTTCGCGGAAGGACAATTGTACGTCAGAGGAGATCGGCAGTAGATTCCCACGGACCCGATCTAAATTCTCGATCGCTGACTGGTAATACCTTAATGCGAGGGCTGCGTTTCCTTGCTGTTTGGCAATTTTTGCAAGTTCTTGCTCCCACTGGTAAGCCGCATCGCTAGCTTGCGCGGATTCCGCCATTGACAGCGCTTCACTCAGTTGCGATTGTGCTGTTTTCAAATCTTTGCGTTGACGTGCCAAGCGTCCAAGCGTTCCGAGGCTATATGAAACCGCACGGGGGTTTGAGAGTGTTTTTGCAGTAGAGAATGCTTCAGTGGCAAGCTGAGTGGTAGCAGGATTAATGGCTTGCCTGTCCTGCGTTTGCTTGATTAAACTATTAACGACATTCAAGCGAGTGTACACCTGATCGATCGGCGAAAATGCGGCAAAGTTTGTTTGAACCACGATTGGAGATAACTTAATGATTCGATCGCGAACCGCTTGATCGAGTGCCACAATTTCAGGAAGCTGATTATTTTGCTCTTGCTGAGTTGTAATCCATTGCGATAGATCAGCTAAGAAGCTGAATTGATTGATTTGGGCTTTCAATTTGCTCGAATCAATAGCGGCAGCTTGTTCATAGCGCGTTAGAACCGTTTCGGCTTGCGATTTTAGCTCGATCGTGCTCGTTCCCAAGGTTTCTGAATCGCTACTCCGAGAAACGCGATCGCGTAGTTGGCTATAAATAGCACGTTCCACATTTCCCAGCGCTAGTTGAATTTCTCCACGTCGTTGTGGCGCGGCTGTTTTTTCGATTGATTGCAAGGCAAGCTTTGCATTCGATAAATCCCCAATCAGTTGCAGCGCTATTCCTAAATGCTGCACAGCAAGCTGCTGCGTTGAATTCGGTCGAATACGCGACAAATCGAGTGACGACACTTCAGTAGAGCGAAGCTGTTTTGAACACAATGTGTTGGCACTTGGCAACTGAAGCGCTTCCTGCGCCAACACTTGACAAGCCTGGGGATATTGTCCGAGTGATCGCAGCGCAAGGCTTTGATTGATTGCGCTCCCAATCACTCCTTCTTGATTTTTGGTCTGGCGGTATGAATCACTTGCAGCTCGCCAGAGTTTTAGGGCAGCTGTCGTATTGCCTTGATTAAATTGGGTAAAGCCCTCAGCAGTCAACTCATCAGGAGCGGTCATACTCGCACTTACGTTATTTCCAAAACTCACGGAGAGTGCTGAGCAAGCAAGTACAAGCGCCAATCCAAGCAAAAACTGAACGAAGCGAGTAAATAATTTATACACCATAAATATTACGGTTTTGCTGAAGTGGACGAGAGTTGACACGGAGAAGTGTTGGACTGAGCTACATCAGCCGCGCCTGGTGATGCAATTAGCTCGACAGTCTTTTTGTCTGGGCTAAATCGCCAACTTCTAAATTCAACGATTGGCAATTTTGTCCGAGTTGTTAAAGAGCGAACGGTTGGATTGGCTAACGTAATATTTCGAGGCATCCAACCAGCAGAATCTGTGAGCGGAGTGCTAGAGCTTAGTGGTATTCCACCTGTACCATTGTTAATAAATTGGCTCACGTTCGGATCAGATTGCGCGGGGCAAATTGCTTGCACGCCCACAGCGGGTGGTGCCGCAGGTTGTCGAATCGCCGTTCGATTAACGCCCGACTCGATCGTATTAATTTGAACAGTTCCATCAAAAGTACGACCGAGGGCAGAGGTTGCTGTGATTCTACTATCTGGGGCAATGAATACCCCTTTGCTGTTAATTGCGATTTTGCCACCCCTCCCATCTGCTGCATTGGCTGAGATACTGCTTTGACGCAGAGCGGCAAAAACACCGCTCTCGATCGAGATATTGCCACCTTGTCCACTTGTACGCGATGATGCTGAAATCTCACTATTACTTAGGTTCAGAGCTTTACCAATACTCAGAAGAATATTGCCACCTTGTCCTGTTTGCGTTGCAGCGGTGATAGAACCACCATTTGTTAGAGCAAGTCGATTCGTTTGAACTTGTAAGTTTCCACCATCGCCAATTCCTTCATTGATGACTCGAAGTTGAGCGGAATCGCTAACTGAGATTTTTTCAGATTGAATTCTTAGCGTCCCTCCACGTCCAATAGGTGTGCCGCTCACGTTAAAAATAGGACGAACAGTGGGTTCAAGCAGTACGATCGAAGTCCCAACTGCACTAGGCGTAGTTAAAATCGGATTTCGTCCCCGGAGGATGATCTCTGAGGCTCGAATCGAGATATCGCCGGAATCTCCAGCCCCTGACGCAATTGAGGTCAGTTGTCCCCCATTCAGAACATCGAGGCGGTCAGTATTAAGCAAAATATTTCCAGCGTTGCCTGTTCCAATTGAACCTGTTGAAATCACGCTTGCCGTGAAGGGTGAAGCAACACCCTCGATGCGCGTTCTCTGTGTGTTAATGACAATATCGCCAGTGTTTCCACTTGAGTTTGAGGAATTTACACTAAATACAGCCCCACCCTCACTGAGATTAAGCTCAGGAGTGCTAATTGTAATATTGCCAGCTCTCCCTGCACCAAAAGTCGCCGATTGAATTGAACTCGGACTGATGAGTGGACCCCTTAAGGAGCTTCTCTTTATATCAATTTGATCTGTAGCATCAACGCGAATCGTTCCTGCCGATCCTGAAGCAGAGGTCGCTGTTCGTACTCCTGCCCCCTGATTCATTGAGAGAAGCTTTGTACGAATGCTAATATCCGCTCCAGTGCCAAATAGTGTGTTCGTAGCAAACCCAGCGCGATAGTAGTTATCAAACGAGATCGGGCGTTCAATTAAGGCATCAGTTGTCCCAGTAATGTCGAGGCGATCTTGAACGGTTGCTTGAATAATTCCACCAGCACCAGCACCTTGATTCAGTAGAGTGACAAACGAACCATCGGAAAGACTGAGCGACTGAGCTTGAATGTTAATTTTTCCGGCAAGCGATCCGGTAGCATCAATGAGCGATAATTTTGTGAGATCAACGGGTGCAAACTGAGCGACACCCGTGTAATCGAAGTTCCATCCCTGCACATCCGGTCGCACGGTAACGACACCACGATCGATAGCCCCAACTTCAATTCGACCAGATGGTGCAATCAGGACTCCGCCAGTTAAATTGACAGGTCCACCGATCAGTGTTAAAGAGCGACCAGGATCAACGTGTAGTCCAGGTGCATTTTGTCCAGCACTTTGAGATTGAGGATCTTCGATGTTGAAAGCATACCCACCACCCTGAACAGAAATTGGCTTTGCCGCACCATCAAAAATTAAGCCTATCGGTGCAGCCACGGTCAAAAGTGGCGGGGTTTGTGGATTGGTGGCGCTGAACTCACCGTTAGGAAATTGGATTGATTTTGCAGTACTGGCAAGGAATGAACCACGTAAATCTAGCCGTGCCTCTGAACCGAATTGAATTCCATTGGGATTGATAAAGATAAGGTTAGCTTGTCCAAGCACTCCAAGCGTACCGTTAATCGTCGATGGGTTAGCACCTGTTACTCGCGTAAAAATCGTTCCAATTCCAGTTGGGGAAGCGAAATATACTCCTCGTCCCGTTCCAACATTAAATTCGCGAAAGCTATGAAAAAGGGAGGTTCCGTGAGTGAGTCCTCCATCAATTCGTCCTGAAGGTACGCCGTTGATTACTAAGCCAGAGGTTTGCTGCGACGAATTTGTACCGAGCGTCGAATCAGGAATAACTTGAGCAAGCGTTACCAAGGGAGTACTCAGTAGTAATAATGAGACAAGAAGCGGTCTGATCATAGTGAAATGAGTAGTAGGAGAACGATCGGCACAGTAGATCAACTTACGAATTCATCGAAATAAATCGCTCATCTTAAAATAATTTTGCCTTCAAATCAATTGGCTTACAGACTGATTCAATTAGAGAATTAACTGCGTTCTCAAATTGGATACTAGAATTGCATTTTGCCAAAAAAGCGATCGTGTTTCATCAGAGCGTAGAATTATAAAATGTTTGATCTGGGTACAGATCCACGACAACAGACAGCTTTGCTTAGATATATGTCCAAAGCAGTAGTTCTCCTAAGAAAAAGGGACTGATATGGGAATCTCCGAGACGAAACTTCCTAATGGCATGAGAGTATACTATTTACGTGAAGCGGAGGTACCAGTCTTATATGAACAGGTTCAAGAGTATTTGCGTTATGGCATTGAACTGAACCCAGGCGATACTTTGTTTGATGTTGGAGCCAACATTGGATTATTTAGCCTCTGGGCATATGAACGATGTCAACGTAATTTGCAGATTTATGCGTTTGAACCTATTCCGGAGGTATTTGAGGCGTTAAAGCTTAATGCTCAACGACTTGCTCCGGCGACAATGAAGGCGTTTTCTTTCGGATTGGCACAAGAGAGAAAATCTGTTGTATTTGATTACTACCCCAACGCAACAGCTCTATCTACGGCATATCCTGAAGGTAATCAAACACGAGCTACGGTTGAGCAAGCAATCAAGACAGCGCTTGCAAATCCAGACCCAAGAGAACCCTTCGATATATGGTTGCTGCGACTGTTTCCGTCATTCATTCGGTCATTGCTCATTAACTATAAATTAGACGAATTATTTCAAGCCAAACCTGTGTATTGCAAGATGCACAGATTATCTGACGTTATTCGGGACCATTCAGTGCAGCAGATTGACCTGCTTAAGATCGATGTAGAACGAAGTGAACTCGATGTTCTGATGGGAATTGAGCCGCAAGACTGGTGCAAGATTAAACAGATTACAATCGAGGTTCATGATCAATCCCAACGGGTTAATCGCGTATGTGAGCTACTAAAAAATCATGGCTTTAGCAAGATTACAATCAAGCAAGACCCGCTTTTACAAGGCTCCGATATCTTTAACTTGTATGCCATTCGCTAGTTCCGCAGAATATGCTTCTCATAGAATCTGTAGTAGAGTGCTTCGATTCTTCTCAAAAAGAAAAGTTGTAGCGTACAGAAAAATCAAAACCCCGCTCTTGCAAACTGTTGCCCTCACTTGGAAAAGTCGTCAACGGAATTGCATAGTTAGCTCGTAGTTGTAGTTCATTCTGAATCCATTGCAGCCCGACTCCGACAGAGCTAATTGTATTGTTGCGAATTGAGCCACCACCAGCATTCCAAACAGTCCCTGCATCAATGAAAGGAATTAACTGCAAGCCACCAGCAGAACTACGAGTCAGGTGAATGCGAAGCTCAGCGGAACCGAAGATTCCGTTATCGCCAATCAATGCATTTTGAGCATATCCGCGCACAGATCCAGGTCCACCTAAACTGAACTGCTCTATTGGCACGAGCGAGCGATCGCTCAGTTGCAAATCGGATCGCAATAACAAATCTAAGGTTTGGTTGATGCGTCGGAACCACAGCGCTTGTCCCCGCCATGTGAAGAATCGGCTATCTGGAGCATTGCCGTTAATCGTTGAATTAAATGCACCTACACCAAAATTAAACTGCGATCGCAGCGACAATACTTGCTGGTCAGTGCTATTCGTGTACTCCTGAAATAGTCGCAATGCTGAGATGCGTGTGCGTCCCTGATCGTCACTGCCCGCAGATAACGGAAAACCAACGCCGAGAATCGAACTCTGACTGTCTGATCTTGAAGCCGTGATGCCAACAGCAAGTTCTTGGGTTCGCCGCTCATCCGATCGCCGAAGAATCGGTTGGCGAAACGTCAACTCGTAAACGTTAAACGTAGATCGAATATCCAGCGCATCGAATGGAGAGCGAATGATGCGGCTATTAAGCCAGGTGTAATTCAAACTAACCGCACCATTGCGGGGATTAATTGGAATCGTGTAAGCGGCTCCAACTCGATTCGAGCCATCGGTATTCCCGTAATCTAGGCTAATGGTATCTCCGAGTCCAAGCAGGTTTCCATTACTGTACTGAATCCGCCGCTCGAAGCTTCCTGTGAGCGGGGAGCGGGCATTATTCAACTCAATTTCTACGGTTGAAGTGGGATTGGTTCCGATCTCCACATCTAGAATACGAGTATTCGGCTCTGTTCCCGGATTGAGCGCTGCGGAGATTCTTCTAATTCGCGGATCGCGCTGAAGCAAACGGAGCGCTTCGAGTAGTCGATCGTATTGCAAAACAGGTTGGGTAGCAGCATTGAGTCGTTCACGCACATATCTAGCAAAGCGATCGCTGCCGACGATATTGATGCGCTCGATCCTCCCTTCGAGAACCTGAACTACAACCGATCCATCTTGAATGTCAATCTTTTGGGGTGGAACGATCGCGCCTGAAGAAATGTAACCACCATCTGTATAGAATTTTGTGATGGCTTCGCTTACCTGTTTCAGATCCGAGACATTAATATCCCGGTCTCTAAACGAAGCAACTACTGCTTCAAGCTGCGATTGAGTAAAAATAGTGTTTCCTTGAAACAGGAATCGCCTCACTCGAATTGTGCCCGACGTGTTTGTGTCTGGTGCAATAATTGGGGGCGTTGGTGACGGAATGACCGGGGACGGTAATGGCTTTACGGTTGGCGAAGAAGGAAGTCGATCAGAGGGTGTAACTGGAGGTGGAATCTGAGGGAAGACTTGCGCGACAAACTCTGTCGCGGGCAGCGAAGGAAGAATAGGCACGGTTTTTTCCGCTAAAGCTTAGAGCATCTGAATCGCAAATGTCGTTGAAAAATCATAGCTGCATAAACTCGTTTATGCAATACTTTTGAACTTGTGGACTTTAGAGAACTACGTCAATCGAGGAGACTTTCCCAGCGTCGAGTTGCGGAAGCGATCGAGGTATCTACACAGACGATTCGGAATTGGGAGAAAGGGCGATCTGAGCCATCACTGAAAGTGGATCAGATCGAAACCCTGTGCCAAATCTTGCAGTGCTCGCTTTCAGAGCTTGCTGGAGCAATTCGAGAAAGTAAGCGGAATCGTTCAAGTCAAAACTTGAATCAAGATTGAATTGAAATAGTGCCTGAGATCGCAAATTTGCTCGCAGGCAACAGGATTCACTGTCCTCAAACTGATTCCATATCAAGTGATATGGAATCAAACTTTAAACAAAATGGTCGCTCTTACTTGTGCTGGGGACTGAATTCTGAGCAACTTCAGATTTAGACTGTAATCGCAGTTTCAGAATACGATCGCAGTGTGGACAGATCCAAAAATCAGCGCCTTCGAGAACAGAAACTCTTACAAGCGTTGTTCCTCCTCCAGAGCATAGATTTTGCCCGCGTCGATTCAATCTTTCAGCCATTCTCCCTCCTACTTAAACTAAATGTGCTGTGTCGTTGACAGCTTGGATAAGTTCTTCTAAGCTCCGACACTGCTTTATTCGCTCTAAAAATGTCTCCTTTAGATCATTCTTAGAAGCAACTTCACATGCCAGAACAATCAAGGCAACTTGTAACAATAGCTGCCGTTTATTGCGAAGCAAAATAGGCGCATCCGATGCAAGCTCAGACAAAGCCATTTTTGCAGCAATTTCAATTGCGTCTTGTGACGCAAGATAGATTGAATTTGCGTGGTCTAGCGTAAGAAATGTTTGATGTGCTGCTGCACAGTCTTGCAGAGTTCGAGTTGCTGAACGCTGCAACGCTTGTGCTTTCGCCGCATTTGAGCAAGGCTGATGTCTTCTAGAAGTATAGAGTGAAATGAAATTGAGTTTCTACGACTACGATCGTCTCCCAGAGAAGACGCAGAGCGGTTCTTTTAACTGATGTATCGCCATAACTCTGAGATAAATACTGTTTAGGTGACTTCAGACTGTTCGATGCTTGTTGCAACAGGTTAGAAAATCAGGTGATTTCCTGTAATCTTAACGAGTGTCTCGAAATTTGTAAGGGTTAGCAGATTTCTTTGCTGCCTGCGTTTCCTTTTCTCGCTTTGCATTAGTCTTAGTCAAAAAACGCTCTTCCCCTCACTCGCATTCATCTTGTCTCCTGTCTAGGTACGTGTGAGGCTTCTGCTGTTTGAGCTAAATACCGCAAGACTGGCTCCGGTATTGATTCTCGGATTGCGGCTAATTGCTCCGGATCTGATTGTGCTGCCTCAAGCATTTCGCGAACATCATCTAAACACTCCTCACCAAACCAGCCAGAAGGATCACCCCCTCCTTGAGAATTTTCTAATGGAGGGGATGATCCGAAGCCCTCTGCGCTTTCCGTTTGCATTTGTGCCTGAAACTGTTGCCGTTTGAGATCCCGACGCTGAAGAATGCCCCAAAGATTCTGCCAATGCGCTTGATCGAGCGAGTAAACCCGCAGCTTCTCGCCTTCGTGACCGGGTACTGAGCGCGACCACTGTTGCTTGAGAATAATGCCCAATTGGGACAGCAGTTGGTGAACGATTTGGACATCGGAAACGCGATCGCTAATCGTGAAGTGTAGTGTGAGTTTGATATCGGCGCTAAACTGCCGCGCACGATCTGCATACACTTGCAGATCGTATTTGCACCATTGCTCTCCATTGCGAGCACGATCAAGAAGTTCAGTTAACCCAATTTGTTCACGCACCCGTCGCCGCAGCTCAGTATGAGAGAAGTCCCAAGGACAATAGCCTTGATTCCAGGTCGCTTGCCTTTCTAGAGACTTTGCTGATCGATCAAGCGCAACATCTGGAAACAAAAGTGATTCTAGGTTCAGAATCTCTCCGCGCCGTCGTCCATTGTTGTCCCAGAGGCAATCGTCGATCGTCAGATCCTCAAGGCAGTAGAAATCTATTAGGTAAAACTTGGAGAGTGCTGCTTGCTCTTCCGGTGTGATCGCAGATCCAGATGCTTGCCTTTCTTCGAGTTGCCGAACTTGCAAATAGGTGAGCGATGGTACCTGCACGAGGGTTTCGGCTTCCAACATTTGCGCTTCTTGGCGAGATCTCGCCAATTCCTGCCTAATGACAGAATTTGGGGTTCGTTCTTCGATCATCACATGATTGCCCTCGAATCTGATTCTGGCTAACACGGCATCTCGAAGGTGCTGCATTGAGCGATTCTGTGCGGCTGCTAGGTGGCAATACAGCGAGATGTGGGGATCAGACTGCCAATCATATTGCTCGATGCCAGAGATCGCCTCAGTTCTCAAGCTAGTCCGAATCAGTTGCACGGTTGCCGTTGATAGAGTTTGGAGATGGTGACGCACTTCGAGGGGATTTGCAGAACGGCTAATTTTTGAACGGTTCGACCCAAATCTTGCAACCCACACCACCCGATCTACAGGCTCCCGCACTCGGCTCAGTGATTGAGCAATGTCGCCATCGTTCGAGCTTGCACCTGTAAAAATGCCATATACGCGATGGACAATTCCTTGACATTCGATCGAGACCCCAGTGGCTAATGAAGGTGAGCAGATAATAATGTCGTAGTGCTGAATTTCGGCATCCGGTGCAGCAGTAAAAGCTCGCTCACATTCGCCACCACTGGTTTCAGAGTTGAGCAGCAATACCCGTTTTTGAGGGTGGTGTTCGACTAAGAGTCTCGTCAGCGATTTGCTTGTGGCTTTGCTGTCGGTGGCAACAAATAGCACTTTTCCTTGGGGTAGCGTTGCGACTTCTTCGAGAAAATCCGCGGTAATGACGGTGCGATCGCGAGCCATGATGAATCGACAATCATAAGGCTCAGGCTTGAACAGATTCCGAATTAGATACGGTTTTTGCTCCTCGCCGCGCAGGTCTCGCAGATAGTTTAATGCAGCGTTGTCTAAATCTGCGTCTGCGACAATAATGCGCCGTGCATTGCGAACCAGTTCGGTGAATCGTGCCAGAATCACTGGGCGCTTGCCATCAGTGGCACAAGTCGCAGACGTGAGTTGATGCCGCAGCTCCTGAGTTACTTCGTCTAAAATCAAGTCGCAATCTGTGAATTGTGCGGGATCGATCGCAAGTAGCCCATCGACGACTGAAACAATCCGCTGAGTAAATCCGGCTTCTGAGATAAATCGACCTTGCACTTTATCGGCATCACTGCGATAAGTCAGATTCAATCGTTCTCCTAAATTTCGTGCTAGAGCAATCCGATGAGACAGTGACAGCACTTTGGGATTATCGTGGATCAGGAGGTTGAGCAATTTGGTTTTGCCTGTGCCCTTTTCGCTGGAAATGCCGACAATTCCTGCTTCGGGAATTTGCTCGATTTGGGCGATTGGCAGTTTTGAGAGATCCCCAATATCTGTGAGCAAATTAGCCGGGTACGTTAGTCTGCGCTCTAGTCGCTGTGTAAATTCCCATTGAATTAAGGGGAGCGCATTATTGTAGGCGGTGTGCCATGCGTCTGCACCAGCATTCGCGACTAAATCATCCAGCCCTTTGCCTTGCTGCGATCGCCAGGTGGCAACCAGAACTTCGCAGCCGCGCTCAACCAACAATCGACCGAACCTGGCGATTGCAACGCCGACCTGCCGCCTAGTCTTCTCGCGCTCGTCCTGGTCAAACGCCAATACAATCCGACGACCTGGAACCGCAAATCGCTCTATATCAGGAATGAGATAGGGCTTTACTGGATTACCAAGTGCATCTTTTGAGCGATAGCCGCCTGTACAGCCGAACAATGCGAGCGCGATGTAGCCTTGTGACAGAGCGCACTCTGCCTTTTTCCCCCCTTCGGTAATGACGATCGGAATCTGAGGAGTGTCTGCGACCCAACTCCAGAAGCTGCCGTCTGTTGGAACCGGAGACTGGAGATGTTGAGTTATAATCTCTCGAATCGCTGGAGGGATTGGGGGCATGAAAGCGGTTGAGCCTCCACCTCTTCGACATTCATATTTGCGCTCTTTTCCACGATCGTCGATACGGGGCTGGCTGAGTTTGCTTTGCCAGAACGATCCATCTTCGTTCTTGAACAGTGCAGCATACAAAGTCGGCTGAACAGAATTGCCGAATCGGGTGTAGTTCCATCCAAGTGCATCGTGAATCGGAGTGCTGACTTCTCCGCCAAACGCGACTTCAAGATCTTGAACCAGTCGGATCGAGGCTTGGTAGAGTGCCGGATGAATCACGCTGCCCGTTAAGAACTCCGAAGTCATCTTCTCCTTGAATTGCTCAAAAGAGAGAGAGTCAGCAGTGCCGGAGTGACCGCTAAACAGTTTAGGGTTGACATTGAACCCACGTGGAACGGTTGCAATCATGATCCCCCTCCAAGCAGGCTCAGTTGGCTAGCCACTGTGAGTTCTAGGTTCGTTGGCTTAGAGCAGGGCTTACTCGGTGAGAGCGATGTCTTGACAGATGAAGATTGAATTATGGGTGCCCACTCAAAATTTGCATCATTGGGCATCCACCGCTCACAATCTTTATAGAACGAGCGTTTAAGTCCAGGAATAACTTTCCTAGACAAACAGGTTTTACAGTGAATCATGGTTCTAAGTCCAACAGGGGGCAGTTGGACAAAGAGCAATGAAGTAGAGATGCCATGCTCAAGGCAGCATCGCGTTCATAAGCAATTACAGCGACGAGATACGTTCGCTTTCACTGATTTATCGATTTAGCCCGGATCTCAAAAACTTTCAATTGCTCTCTATCCCGGTAACGAAGCGAGGGGGAGAGAACCACGCAGATTAAATCTTGAAAAATGACCAGCAAAAACTGTTGCCAAGTTGGTCAAATTACCGCATAATACTAGACATGGCACTTCGGGAGACCTAACTTCTCGCCGTCCAAAGCTTTCGGTTAGTGTCCCCGCCCTCGGTTATTCAAACTGAATATTTGAGCTTTCAAATCCCTCTCTGCTGCAAACAGAGAGGGATTTTTGCTCCTAAAGTTCTAGAGCATGATGTTGACCTCCCGCTTCAAAGGTGAAAACTTGGTGCGTCATGAAAGCTCCTTCACGCTTCTGAAGTGAGGCAAAGCGTGCCAGAACAGTTTCTCTAGTCGCAACTTGTTTCATGACCGATATCTTTAAAGGAAATGGCTTCTCTACAGCAAAGCGAATTGACCTTATAACTTGGCAATCTTTCACTTTTTCAAAAGAGGCACTGAAAGTTCTAGAGAAGTGTCTGCATGATGAAAAAGCACAATCCCAGTACAAACCCTATCCACGCAGCAAGGAGCAGAAAAGGACAAGCTATTGTTCTAACTTTTGCTAGAGATTAAGAGCATGATCACAAGGATCAATATCTCTCCCCTTCCTATTCTTTGCTGCTTAGATAATTCAAGCAATTAGTTTCTAGACTTGCTCGGATCGCTTCGGCTAAAAATTATTTGTGGGTCAAGTTACTCCTTGTTATCAATAAACTACTTCTAATCCCCAGAGCGTTTAACTGGCACTGAATACTTCCTCAATCGATCAGAGGTCTGCCATTTAAGACTCTTAATCGACTGACTACAAAGATACATCAAAATCACCTGATTTTAAACCGGCTCCTAAAAGTATCTCTTTAGAAGAGCGATTAGAGACGATCGCTCTAGATTACTCCTGCTTTTGTACAAAATCACGATGCTGAATCTACTTTAATGTTCAATAACCTTGGTTATTGCATTATTTGAGTTTGGTGTTTAAGTTTTGATCTTCCATTACGATATTAGAGATATTAGAGACGCATTGCCTTTCCGGGTCATTTTATCGTCCTTCTTTGGAATCATTTGTGCCGTTGCAAACCTCCTCAACTGCTAATGTCTCTCCAGATCTCAACAATCCTTGGGTGATTATTTTTGATGCACTGAGATCGCAAGAGTTGCAGCAGTATCGTTCTCAAGCGATTACCGAGATCGCCGAGAGGTCGCGATTAGCAGGAGCAGATTTGACTCCTCCAGACTTCGTTGCGATCGCGCCCTACCCGGTACTTCCCCCTGATGTTCATGCTCAAGTAGCTGATACTCCTGGAATTCACCCCAACGGAAAAGTCCATAGCTGGAGTCCCGCGATCGCAACGCTAATGCGTGATGGAACAGGAACAGCAGTGGGGATCAACTTACGGTTTCTGAAGGCATATTTAAACGAAGACGATATCAAAACCGTTCGGCTTGGCGGTGCGGGGAAGCTTTGGCAAGAAAGAGCTGGCTTTCTGCCTGGGGATTCTTATAGTAAAATCTGCCTTGGCTGTGAGGGTGCAGATTTTCAATCGTTTTATCTCAATCGAGCGTTTCGCCTGCCCACTTATCAAGGATTAGGAAGTGCAGGTGCAATTTATCGAGATATTGAATCGATCAAGGTAGACAAAGAAGCAAACGGATGGACTAAATTCATTCTTTGCCTTGATCGTCCCTTTAGAAAGGACTCTGACACCGAAATTAATCGTTCTGTTGCAGCAAATACAGCAAAGAATATTATTGCTTTGCGGAAAATTGGATACGACGTAAAGTTGATGGTATTTTACGATCGCCAAGGACGATGGGTTGCCTGTGATGATGGATGCGCTCGCTTTATTGAAGTAAAGCCTGAAAATTTCAAGTGGGTTGCCGAAGCAATTCAGGAACAACAAACCAAAGAAGCTAAAGCTCAAACGGAACGTCAGTCGGTCTATGTACCGAATCTGCACGCATCTGACCCAGCCGCCGACAAAAAAAATCAAGATCTAATTAACGCGATCGCGGATCGGATTGATGTAGGTGAGTTTGATCGAGAAGAGCGAATTTTAATTGCCGCCTTCTACAAATCGATCAATGATCGCCCTGGTTTTGACAAAGCTTGGGCAAACAAACTCCCAACGGAGCGCAAATATGCGACTGAGATGGAGTGGGACTGGAAGCGAGCTGAAGTGTCATCTGGCAACGAACTAATCAGTTTGACCCTTGCGATCGCGAAAAGACTTCGGTTTGATTTATCAAGTTGGTCGAAACAATGGTGGGCGGATCACCCAGAATTTAAAAACTCAAATCGAGTCTCTCGCTCTAATTCAACTTCTTCAAAAGTGCGAACACCGATTCTGAGAACTCGACCGACAAACACCAAGGTTGCACCAAGCAGTTCGCAACCTCTAGCCGCACCATCTTCTCAGCCTGAACCAGCAATTCTATACAGGCAACCTAAACCGATGACTCAAACAACGCTTCAGTCGCCATCAGCGCCCCTGCCGCTGTTCAATCTAGCTTCAGAGCTTGTACAGAACATTATTCAAGGGAAACAGCTTTACAAGAACAATACTGAAGACTCTTTGTACCAGGTGGCGCGAGAACTACGAGGCTGGCAAAACTGGACTCAAAGCAAACAGATTCGCCTTGATCAAGCTGCTCAAACATTCGTTGATCAAGCTGCCAATGTTCTTGAATTGTCACCAGAGAAAGTCACAGCAATTCTTGATCGAGTTGATGAAATTGGGGATCAGCATATTCCTGGTGTGATTTACAAAGCGGATGGTTCAGAAGTGCCTGCATGGGTTCAAATTCATCATCTCGATAAAACTGTCTTTCAAGCAGCGTGTCCGGACGAACTCAAGCCAGCAGTCCTTGATGCTATCCGTCAGTACCGAGAGCGAGTGGAGAAGACGGTTAGTGTCGAAACCTCTGAGCCAAAGAAGCGAGTTTTGCCTCCTCCGACGCGCATTGCATCGATTCCGAACTCTCAAACAAAGCCATTTGAACTAAGCAGTGAGGAAGATGTCGAAGATCGATCTCCTGCTGTCGATGTTAGTACACAGGAACACGATCGTTCAGAATCTGCTAGTACAGATCAAGCAGCAGTAAGCGAAGCTTCTAGCAGCAACGAGCCAACTCAAGAACCATCGGAAATAAAAGTTGAGGTTCCCGTCCCTGTATCAACAGAACAAGCAAAGTTAAATACAACGCTGGCTCGATTGGGTAGAAGTATTGCAGCACTTAAACCTCCCGATCCGGATGGTGATAAAACCATCGCTGGTAAAAACAAATATACGATCGTGCTAAACGTGCGAACGAATACGTTGAAGATCTACTCGAACGATCGAGGCAAAGAGCCGATACTGTTCGATGCTGATGGAAAGATCGATCACGCGAATTCAAAAGTGACTCAGGCGGATGTAGATGCTTTTCGTGAAGCGTTGAAACAGGGCAACGAAAAAAAAAAGATAAGTGAAAAAACAGTAGTCACTAACTTACAGCGCTGATTTTCACCTTTAGGAAAAGTGATTTTATGAGATGGAGAGGTCTCTTATGACTGATAGTGGCATCCGTTCCTATGTTGAAGCAATGTCGCTCGAAAATTTACGGAAAATTGCAATTAAAGCAATTGATCCTGATTGTGATCCGATCGGGCGAGTCATGAATATCCCGCTCGACGATCGTATCTATTACGGACTTGATCTCGCTCAACGTTTGACTCACGCCTTGGCGCTAGAGAAAGAATCAGCAAACCAACTGATTCCTAATCCGAATGCTTTACCACAGGCTTAGCTGCTTGTTGAGCAAGCGTATCACTTGATTGCGAATGATCAATCTGAGCTGCTAACTAAAAGCTCTCGACTAAAACGCTACGGTGATAATTACTATATTGCAAATCTCATTGTTATCTTGCAAACGCCTGCTCATAATCGCGAAATGTTTGGCGATCCAATGGAGGTTGAGATTTGGGATGACCTGTTGTGGCGGATCGGCTCAAACGCTAACCTATTTCCGAGTACCCAACGCTTAACGCTAGAAAATCGTCAAAAAGCGATCGATCTCGTTCGTCAACGCTTTGATGTCGTTCTGATCTATCCATCTGACAATCTGACACGAATTCACCAGCTAATTGAGGTTTCTTGCGATGATTAATCTTGAAGGGCGTTGTTGCATGAATAGGGGTTGCGGATGCGCTCATTGCTGTGAAGGTTCGTTGGTGGTACTTCAAACCTATCACGTTGCTGCTCTGATTAAAAGCGCAGGTGTGGGGTGGTGATGCTGCCTGCATTCATGTCTGGGGGACGCGGCATGATTATCATGAAATTCGGGAAGAAGTGCGACAAGGTAAGAGTCGCACGAGCGATCGCTTTAATGGCAAAGCATCTTGCAGGTTTAATGGAAACCACCAAAAGCATTTTGCTGGAAGCTTCTGTACAAAATGCAATGCTTGGCTGGGTCAATTAGGACAAGAGCCAGAGCCACAATTGAGTTTGTATGTTGATCATCTTGTTGAAATCTTCAACGAGGTGTGGCGAGTGTTGCGGTCAGACGGAACAGTGTGGCTGAATCTTGGAGATAGCTACGTGAGTGCAGATGGCTCGAACAATGAAGCAGATCACTCAAGAACAAAGACCTGATGCTGATTCCCTATTGCGTTGCGATCGCGCTACAAGACGCAGGGTGGTGGGTGCGAAACGATAATGTCTGGATTAAAGACAACTGTATGCCTGAGTCTGTCCGGTCACGATGCACTCGCAATCATGAATATGTGTTTCAACTAGCAAAATCCGAGCAGTATTACTTTAACGCTGAAGCAATTAAAGAGCCTGCGAAATGGGAGCGATGGGGCAATCAAACCATCAAAAAAGATTACCGGGGAATTTGCCCCATTGATATGAAAACTCTCGACGATCGGCGCAAAGCAGGGAGAAACAAACGATCAACCTGGCACATTAATACTGTGCCTTATCCTGAATTTCATACAGCCGTTTTCCCGCCAGAGCTTCCACGGCTTTGCATTTTGGCAGGTTGTCCTGAAGGCGGAACAGTGCTGGATCTGTTTGTTGGAAGTGGAACGACGGCTTATGTCGCGGCAGAGCTTGGACGCAAATGTATCGGTATTGATCTGAGCTTAGATTATTTGAAACTTGCAGAAAAAAGATGCCAGCAGTTAACGATATTTGGAGCTTTGCTAGAGACAGAAGATTGATGAAGTTGTTGCCTGCGGAGATCGCAATGGTCTTTCAGGAATCGTGGATTTGTACAAAATAGGGATGGTGCGACATCTTTTTAGCATAAAACTTAGGGTACAAACCGTCTCTTGTGTTCCCTAAGTTTAGAAGAGTTTGCTTGCTAGTAGTGCTCCTGATCAGATCTTTTAACGTTTCCTAGTGTTTTGAGATAATTAGTTCCGTCCCGCATCAGTAGCTCTGCAAAAACGATCGCTTGCTGAATAATTTGATTGACGTATGCGATCGCTGAACGTCGTCCTTGCTGCTGATCAACTTTCTGGGCTTTGTCCCCGTAGAATATCATCAAGCTTGTCTCATCTTGATGGATGTCAGAAAGCGATCGAGCCGCGACGATCACATCACGGCGTTCTGCCTCAATTTCCGCTAAATTAGTCTCTGACTGCTGCAAGACAGTCTGCCAGTATTGTCGATACAACGCTTGATACTTTTTGCGCTGCTCTTGATCTCTCAGCCACTGCTGACATTTCTCTCGCGTCATTTTCTGCATCAGCAAGAGTAACTGGTCTTGAGCGGGGTCGTACTCGATCTGTCGGTGTGCTTGCAGTCCTCCAAAGCTGTAGGCAGGTCCCAACTTACAGCCAGCGAACGCGACCCCATCGATTTCATAGCTAATCCCTTGAATCATGCCCTGTGCTTGGCGAAATCTGACTTCGACTTCTTCTTCTTTTAAGCGAGCCACGAATTCAGTCATCGACGGGGGATCGGCTGACACTCGATCAATGATGTCCCACAGTTTTTCCTTCGGAATCGGCTTTCCTGTGCGCTCTCTTAGTCGGTACTCTCCAGTGCTGAGATTCTGTCTTTGAGCCTTTGGACGAATCGGGTGATTGCTCAGTCTGAATTCTTCCTCCAATTGGCGTTCAATCTGTAGAAGTTTGAGCTTGACAAAACTATCTCTAACCCATCCCGCTTTGAGGGAGACAGCAGACGTTGCAATGTGCCAGTGCTGCACATGATTTCGGTGTTCGCGATCGTGATGTTGCACCACAAGATACTGACAATCTTGATGCCCAGTTTTTTGCAGCAGCGATCGCGAAATCTGAGCAATTTGATCGTGTGACACAGTTTCTCCAGATGGTAGTGAAACTGCAAAGTGAACCATTGTTTTTTTCACTCTAGGGTTTAGGTCATGCGAAAAGCGAAACTCTTCGGCTCGCTCCTCACAATCACGCCCACTCATGTTCGTTGCTAAGACTGGATTCGCTTCGGGAGTGATCTGCTTTGCTGGCTCATGTAAGTACAGCATCAGTCCCATCGGGTCATTACCTTTAGCATAATTAATTTTCATCCCAACTCATAGGCGATTAACGGCGTTCTTTAGACGATTCAAAGCAATCTCCCGCCTTGTCTCATGAATTTGTTCAATCAGTTCTTGCAACAGCGATTGAGCATCTGGTGATGCGCTGAACAGAGAATCTTTTGAAGTCGCACATAACCTTGTCTCTAAAAGTTCAATCATTTCTCCCAACCGCTGGTACGTTGCTGCATTTACCAGCGGACCGTCAGCTTTTCGACGCATAAATCCATAATCATCGACGTTGCCTCTCAGCGCGATCGTCAAGAGGTATTCAGAGACCGATTTTGCCCCGACTGATTGAGATCGAGCTTTAATTGCTGTCTTCTGGCTCGGTGTGCAGGTGATCTCGATCGATGCGGTCTTTCCTTCTCGCTTTGCCATATTACCCGGTAACTTGCCACGACTTGCTGCGGGGCTAGCACTATTGCAGTTGTCTATTTCTGGGTTGACGAATCTGCGATCGCGTACTCATACAGCATCGCCAGTATAACGCTAATCAAACAGGTACATTTCGTTTAGATGAAATGTAACAAATCAACCCCAAGAAATTGATTCATTAACCTGAATAAAAGACAAAAGAAAAAATAGAAGCAAGGCGTTACTATGCCGAAAAACTAACTATCTGTTGCCGAAAAGCCTTGTACCTGTAAATGAGAACGATTGTGCAATCACAGGCAACTCAAATGTTATTTTAACCTTGATAAAATTGCAGTTTGTTAAATTAATTCAATGCCATTTCCTATTCAGCATTACAGGGATAAGATGGCTAACAAGATAGATTTTGACGGAAGGTGAATTTTGCCAATCAAAGTTAGTAAAAGTTCCTTCCACAGCGCACTACAGAAACTAGCGGAGATGAGAAAGGCTTCGCCAAGTCAGTTAAATCTGCGCCAAATTGTTGATCAATCATTTTCGATTCTGAAGCGATTGCGCGATCGAGGATTTACCTGGGAAGAAATTGCATCTAGTCTTGAGGAGGCGTTTGAAGAAGAGGTTAAAATCAAACCCAAAACGTTGCGATATTACTACTGCCAAGCTGCCAGCAAAAAGCAGAAGAAATCAACGGCATCGAAGAAGCCGAGGGGTGCAACGCAGGTTGATAAAGGTGTAATTTCGGAGCCGACAAAAGTGCCAGCGCGAGATGAACATCAGGGACGATCAAAATCAACGATCGCAGAAACTTCTTCGCCTGAAGTTCCCGTAACATCAATTAGCGAAGTAGAAGAAAAAGCGTTTGATCTAGAAGAGCATTTTGCCAGCATTCCAGAAATATCCCCGAAAGCGACTTTATCTGAAGCGTCATCAAAGTCAGATGCGATCTCGGGAAACTCAGGTTGGGTCAACGGGGAATGGATAGAGCCAAACTTTAATATCAACCGAGTTCGACCCAAACGAAATAGGACTACATCATGACAACTTCCGCACAAATGAAACGAATTATTATGATCCTGGGCGGCAAAGGAGGGACAGGGAAAACCCTGCACTGCCGACAGTTGTATTTCTTTCTGATTCAATCCGGCGTGAACTGTTTAGCCTTTGATGCCGATGTCGAGAACCCGGAGTTTCAGGAATATCACACCGAGGCATCACAGTCAGTGACCTTGATCGATTTTGTTCAAACTGAGCAAGCGAAAGCCTTTTTTACCCAGATTGAACAGCAGAAACCCGATGTTGTCTTGATCGACATGCCAGGTGCGTCAGGACGGGCAACGCGCGATCAGATCAAGCGCTTTGGCATGTTTAAAATTGCTCAACAGTTGGGCTATCGCGTCACGCTTGATACGGTCATGAACAATGCTTACAACACGATTAATAGTTTGCAGATGATGCAATCTTTCTGCGGCGATCGCGCTGATTATGTGGTGGTCAAGAGTGATCTTTGGAATCAAGGAGCACTTAACTTTGATCGCTGGGAGCGCTCTGAGACTCGCAAACAGTTCCAAGCGCTTAAGGGCATTGAGATTTCAATGCCTGTTCTAGAATTGAGTACGTTTGACGTGATTCACGAACAGGGGCTGTCATTTTTCGAGCAGGATCAGTTGCCGTTTGGCGATCGCATTTTGCTCGAAAGCTTTCTCGATCTGAGCCGTCCGCAGCTTGAAGCTGCCACTGACTATCTAGGGCTTGGATTCAAAACGCCAAAGCCCAGCAAAAAAGCTGAGGTGAGCAATGCCGGAAAATAGCAATCCCCTCAGCGACTTAGAAAATGAAGTGGCTGAATTATCACTCGCTCTTAGCCAGCAAACGACCTCGATCGGCGAACTCAAAGAGGTGGTTGGCAGGCTTTGGAAAGAGGTTGATGCTAGCAAAATTGCATCTCAACAGGATGCAGTCAAAATTCACGACAAAATCGATCAATGGATAGAAACCAACCGTCTAATTCTCGAATCGAGCCAGCACCTGCTCAAAGTCATCATGGTAAATTCCGAGGAGACCCAGAAATCTGGAGACTCTTACAGGAGCGTTATGAAATGGGGCGAAGAATTCAGTCAGCGACAGAGCGAATACGACAAAACAATGAAGCAATTGGGCGACACCTTCAGCAGATTGAAAAGTTTTCACGAAAATCTGCAAGCAACCAACGAGAAGCTTACCAAGCTCAACCAGAAGAAATCGGCAGGCATTTTCCCCATTTGGAGAGCTGATTCATTTGTGGCGCTGGGGTTGTGTGGGGTACTCGCGATCGTGATCTGTGGCTGTTTCTTGTGGGCTACTCCAGTCTTGAATCGCATCAATAATCAACTTGCTTCATCTGCTGCCCGGATTCAGAAACTTGAGCAAAAACAGTAATACGAAAGCTTTTTTTGTTCAGGTTAGTTATTTTGTCCTACCATGTTGTCATGAAAGCCCTGAAGCTTAACTTCTACTATCACAAGCGGAATTGCTATCTCAAACGGTTGATCGATACTGCTAGTAAAAGCTACAACTACGTAACACTTGCGGAGAGCGCTACTTTTAAATGCGGCGTGCCTGAAATTGCTGTTTGACCCAGAAACCTTGGTGTCCGCATCAAGGAGTACGTCAATTTATCTATCAGGATGAAGACAATGAATAAAGCCTTGCTTTTAGTGCTGAGTGTTTTAGGTGTTGGCGCGATCGGAGTCACTGGATACAGAATTGTTTCTGATCAATCGACATCTGCTGCGGGTGAAGCAGATGTGAGACCGATGACGCAAGATGAGATTGCTGAACTGCACATAGCACAAGCAGTCGCGCAGCAGCAAACGACTGCAAAGCTAAGACCAATTAATCAGTCTACTTCATCGTCATCAGAGCGACCGAGCTTCTTGTCTCAAGTCAAAAAAGCAGTGCTGCATCCATCTTTGGGGTCGCTTGCTTGGGGAGCTTTTATCGGGATTCCTGCGATCGGGGCTGTTGTGCTTTTGAGGGTCAGATTCCAGAAACAAGAAGCTTCACAAGAGGCAGTCAAACTCCTTTTGAAAGGCATTGATAAGCACTCTAGTTGGGATTGGAACTATTGGCGATCGCAGCATCTCGATGTTGCGGTCTCGCTTTCAGGCATCGATTTGTCGAATAGAGCTTTATCGGGTCTTAATCTCAGTCACGTTAATTTTTCTGGTGCAAATTTCAAGAACGCACAACTGATTGGAACCAAGTTCAAGTTTGCCAATTTAACCTCAGCAGATTTGTCGAGTGCCAATCTTGCAGGCGCAGATCTAACGTTTGCGGACTTGCGTGATGCGAACCTCAGCAGCGCAAATCTTAGCCGAACGACGCTTCGGTTTGCTCGACTGCACGGAGCCGATTTAGAGTCAGCAAATTTAGAGTCAACTGATGCGATACAGAGTGAATGGAATGATGCAAACTTAAACCACACCAACATCAGGTGGACAAAATTTTGTGGCGCAGCGCTGATTCAGGTGACGGCACAGTATGTGAACGGGGAATTAGCAGATTTCACAGGTGCGGTTCTCGATCGCTCTGATTTTTCTCACGCAAATTTTACAGCCACGAAGCTGATTGCTAGTTCAGTTCAGGGAACCAATTTCGATGAATCATCGCTCTCAGTAGCCCAAATTGAGAATTTGCAGTTGGATCAAACAACGCTCGTCCCCGCATCAGAGACTCAGCGCGTAAACAATCCGATTATACAATCAATTCGCGACTTGACCGAAGCACTTGAGCCTATGAAGTCTGCTTTGGACGCATTAAAACTTTCGTGTTCACGACATCAGGAAACAACTGAACAATTATCAAGCCAGATTAGGCAGGAGATGTTAAACAGTACCGAAGCAATCAATCGCTTGAGACGGACAACTCAAGATTTGAATCAAAGACTAGATCCGCTTGCGAACCCCTTTGCTCGATCGATCGAGAATGTTATTGATATTGACATAAGGCGTGAAGACGATTGCCTCTATTTCAATCGAAATGGCTATATCCGCTGTGCAGTCAATCCTAGTGCGACATCCTGTGAAGATTGTCAATCGTTCGAGCCAAGACACGCAGAGAATGAGTAGCATCGCAAATTTGTACAATTTTTCAGCGCATGTGATGAAGTTTTATCGGTTTGAAAATCCGATAAAACTTCATAATCGCACTCAGTCCTACCTGTTACACCTATCGTAATTCCAATTCACTTTACTAATGAAGTAGGGGTCGCCGCATAATCAAAACAAATTACGACCCATCTATCAGTAGAAGGATGGAATCTAAATACAGGGCAAAAATTGTAAGATCCAATGAGGTGCAAATGAATCAGCAACTTAAATTTTGGTCTATCCTAGTCGGCTTAACTTGCGCCTTTAACGCTTGTGCTGCTCTACCAGCCGTGGCTTTACCAGGGCAAAATGCAGAGGAAGTCGCACGATGGACAGTTCAGCATCCGTTGATTACTGCACTCATGCCTGCGCTCAAATTACAAACGGTAGAACCCGATCTAATGTCTGCATCCAAGTGTATGGGTCGCGAGTTAGATTTTGCAGTTTGGGCACCGAAAGGGCTAGTGCTTAAAGAACTTGTCGATTATCGCTCTAGTGATCCGTCTTTCGATTTCAATCCGAAAAATTCAGCTGGAGTTAATCTGATTCGACAAGTGTACGATTCTACGATCGCTCAAGATCTTGCTGCTTCCAGTTTGGTCTATCAGGGAACGGGTAAGACGCTCGGACGCAGGTTCTACAAAGGCAGGCACTTCGGATACATCACACAGCACTTTCGCGATCGCAGCCGCGAGGGTAATACTCAGCAACGCGATGTAGCACAGCTAATAGTAGTACCGCTCAGCCAATTAGACAACGAAATTCAAATCGATAAAAAAATAGGTTCATTCTACTGAGCGATTGCGTTGCAAAAAGAGACAGGATTAGAGCCTGTTGAGAGAAATAGTAATGTTCCGTAGTTGATCCCAAAGCTCCGTTCAAGTGGCGACAGATACTGCTCAATCTTGAGGGTCACAATCAGCAGTATCTGCGGACTCTCAAATTTTTGTCCTGTACTTCAGTTATAAAAGTGCTCCATGCTCTAAATGACGACTGATTCCCTGTTCAAATGTCACCACTTTCTGCCCGAAATTATCCTGCTGAACGCGCGCTGGTATTGTCGCTATTCCCTTGTATGTTGAGAGGAATCAGCGCAAGCTGAGAACAGAACCCGATGGTGAATCTGGATATTCCCTCATGCGATCAACGCTGTAGCTCAGATTATAGATCCCGACCGGGTTTTGCACCGCTAAGTGACTTGGACACCCAGCACAAGTATCACGGGGACTTCCTCGAAGCCACCCCGCATTCACAAGGGTTGGACGGGCACTGGCACGCCCCCTCAACGAGGATTGAAACCATGACTAGTGCGATACTTGGGATTGATGTTAGCAAAGCAACGCTACACTTAGCACTGTTTCGGGGCGAACGCCGCCCGCAGAAGAAAACGATCGCGAATGATCTGCTGGGCTTTGCCCAATTGACGCAGTGGTTAAGCGACCAAGGCGTGAAGGAAGTTCATGCCTGTTTAGAAGCGACAAATACCTATGGGCAAGGGATTGCAACCTATTTGCATCAGCAAGGGCATCAAGTGAGTGTCGTGAATCCAACTCGGGTTCAGGGATTTGTCCAAGGGGAACTCAGTCGGACGAAAAATGATAGTACCGATGCAGCAGGAATCGGGCGATTTTGTGCAGCAATGAAACCGAAGCTATGGCATCCGCTAGCACCGGAGGCAGCGGAGTTGCAGCAGTTAACGCGACGATTGGAAATGCTACAACGAATGGTGACACAGGAAAAGAATCGATTGGGAACAGCAACGGTAATTTTACATGAGGAAATCGAAGCACACATCGATTTTATGCAAGAACAAATCGAAAAGATAGAAGCAAAAATACAACTGCATATTGATGCCCATGAATCACTGAAGCAATCACTGGAGTTATTAGTCAGTATCAAGGGAATTTCCACGCGCAGTGGCAGTCAAATTCTAGCCGAGATTAGCAACTGGAAGGAGTTTCGCTCGGCTCGGCAATTAGCGGCTTATGCGGGACTGACTCCCCAGGAAAAGCAGTCTGGTAGCTCCGTACATGGTAAGACTCGGTTGTGCAAGATTGGCAATGCTCATTTGCGACGGGCGCTCTATTTCCCGGCGCTCACGGCGATTCGGTGGTCAGAGCCGATCCAGGCATGGGCAAAGCAATTACGTGCAAAGGGTAAGACGAAGATGCAAGTCGTAGGAGCCGTGATGCACAAGTTAGTTCGGATCATCTATGGCGTACTGAAGTCGGGTAAGCCCTTTGACCCAGACTTATTGATGTCATCTACTTGACAACTCAACACAGTATCTGAGCTACTAAGATTTGGAAGAAATGATGGCAGAACGAGGAGTTGCAGTCGATCATTCCATCCTTAATCGCTGGTGTCGAGCCTCAAATTATAAATGGTTAATTGCCAGCAATTAAAGCGCAATTTGGTTTGTTACTTAAGCACGATCGCGCTTCAGATTTATCTGAACAACTTTACCACCCGGAAGTGACATTGTGACGATGGGCGGCAGTACACTGCCCACTACTAATTCCGCTCCGAATACTGTTCCGGTTTTGTAAAGCAACAATGTTAGAACCTGCTCATCTTCAGAATTGCACATTCCTAGCTGTTCACACGTTGTGGGATCAATAAACTCACAGAAAGCAAACTGCTCACTTGTAAGATGAAAATCATGATGCTACACAGTCTACGATTAAAGCGTTGCTACTGTGCTCTATTTATTTTTCAAGCAATCTCTGCAAGTTCATGCGCTAAATACTCGATCGAAGCTTGATCTTGAACCCGATGAAGCGATGCAATGGCTGTGTTTAACTGCGCGATCAATCCAACTACTCGCGGATCAATTTCTGTGTCTACTAGCATGATTGGAAATCTCTTATGAAGCTTTCTCTATTATCTTTTAAGTATATACGTATGTAAATATAAATCTAATTAATTTTAGTTGTGTTTTGCTTGCTGATGTGCGATCGGATAAAGACTCGGCAATTTGTACAAAAGTGCTAGGTACTGCTAGCAGATGCGACTTTTCCTAAGTAAACGCTGAGCAAGGCTTGCTTTCCTGTTTTTCGACTAATTCCTCGATAACGCAGATAGCGATACGGACCGTATTCTCTTCCGGTTTTGCTGTCGCGAATCATCTTATGCTCGATGTGCCCCTTCCCGCCGCGTTTCCCGACAGCGGTTCCGTCTAATCGCATATTCGGTTCCGCGTCGTTCGGCTCCCGTCGCGCCTCTAGCAAGCCTTGAATCATCGCTTGCAAATCTTCGAGGTCGCGATCGTCCCATGCTTGGATCTGCTGAATCAGTTCTTCTGCTGGGCTACTAGGTTGGCGTGGCATAGATCCCTCTGAGAACTAAGCTTAGGGAACAAATAAGCTCTTTTGTTCCCTAAGTCGCTAAACGTGATGTCTTATCGATCTTTGGTTGAACGGATCTCCGCTCGGCTCTCATTATGCTCAGCGTCTAAACTTAGGGAACGTTCAAGATTATGTTCCCTAAGTTAAAAGTCCGTTTATTCTGCTGCGTCGTACATATCTTGTAGAATCAATAGCTGCTCATCACTTAGACCCAGTTCGCTCGAAACGGTGAATTGTGCTTCGGCATAATCTATGCCACGATCGATAAGTTGCTCTAGTCGCACTAACGCTGTCGATAAATCGCCTTTCATAGTTTACTCCTTCCGCTATGAGGTTATTATAGCGCATATATGCGCCAGTATACCGATTTAGGCGCTGAGTGTAATTAGAATAACTAATCGCGTTAGCCTTTTGTTTAGATGTAGGATAAGATACGCATATATGCGCTAATTAGCAAGGAGGAGTTAATGTATGGCAAAACAATCGACCGCCGAGCATCTACGCGATCATCGTTTCCAAGGAGATGGGATCGGAATCAAGCACAGCCACGCGCCCGTGAGCGTCAATTTGCCTTCCGACCTCGATCGTTATGTGAGATCGAAGCAGAATCGCTCGGATTGGTTGCGATCAGCGATCGAGGCAGCGGCTAGAGCCGAAGGGTGGGCTGCAAGCGATAATCAAACGCAGGCGAATTCGTCAGCTTTATGAGCGATCGCGTCAAACAAGAAGCATTGAAGATTCTGAAGCTGCTATCGAGTCTTGAGTTTGAAAACTGCTACCTGCTCACTAAAGACTTCAAGGAACTGCCGCGTCAACCTGGACTGTACGCCATTCGACAACGTGACACAGTGGTTTATTTAGGGAAAGCGCTTAATCTGCGTGATCGCTTCAAAACTGGACACACCGCACTTGTCAGCGCGTTCATCGATGGCGCAACTGCCGAAGATCTTCGCATTGCTGTTGTGACCGTTTCTCCATATTGGCTTGCGAGTCTTGAAGAACTCGAAACACGGATGATTCTGCATATTAAACCACGCTATAACAGTCGTGTATCCTCAATTAAGGCTGAAGCCATCATGCTTAGTACGGATAAAGTCAAAATCCTAGATTCTCTACCTCCTGCCATTCGGGAAGCTCTGGAAGACTACGGTGCAGAAACAGGACTCAACCCAGATCAGGTCGTCGAGTTAGCGATCGTCAATTTTCTCGATGTGGACGCAGCCACGTTCCCTAAGAGTTTCAAAAGTATTGGTCAACTGAAAGAAGAAAACGCCATCCTCAAGCTGAAGCTTAGAGCAGCGGGTATTGAGGTTGACGAAGACAAGTAATGACAAAAGCCGCAATCATCGATAAGTTGATGTCGTTATTTTGTACAAAAAAGCTAACGCGGCGACTAATAGGGGCGATCGCTTCAGCCTACAAACTGAATGCTCTACAAGGCACTGCTCTCGCCCTGTTTCATTTTTTAACTTAGGGAACAAATCTAATAAGTGTTCCCTAAGCTAAGTCATGCCGCACCTCTAGCAGCGGCTCACTGCCCAGACTGCAATCGAGATCGCTACCACAATCCCTAGATACAGCCATCGCTTTGCACGCCGGAGCGCACTGTTCTCCCACAGCAGCCGATCGTTCTCGCGTTTTATTCAGATCTGCCTCTGCTGAAATTGCAACGGTTACATCAGAAAACGCTCGAAGAAACTGCCATTGACTCATCTTCTCAACCTTATGAGAATTTCGATACTGGTGAAGCTCTAAAACATTTGCTGCCGATGCAGATCCCTCCCGTTCTTCTGCATCGGTGAAATGAAGTTGGAACCCGAATTTGCGGTAGAAATGATTTCTCAAATCTCGGCTTTTGTTGTCGATCGCATCGTTAGCCGATAGATGAAGGCGCTTGACCGCAAGTGGATTGCGATCTTTCTGCGCCCACTCGATCAAATCGCTAAATATAGCAGACCCTAAGCCGCGATTTCTAAGATCATTGCTCACTTCGATTCGCCCAGCCCCATTAAAATCGACCTGCTCCAAGTCAAACCTGATTTCTGCTGTCCAGGTTTTAGGTTGCCATCGTACCGGATACAACCGATCTCGACTGACCATGCAGAAGGGAATTGCTGTAATGCTAAGCGATCGATGATAGCCAACATCACTCAGTTGTCGGTGCAGCAAAATATAGTAAATCTTCTCATTAGGTTGAGTCGCATTCAGTCGAAGGTACTCGAAGCCTTCAGTGTGCCGCTCATGGTCGCGATAGTGTTCTGAGTCCGATCTCATGAGAGGGTCCACCTCCAACAGTAATTTAGGGTTGTTTGATCATCGATGTAAATGAGTAAGCAATCAGTCTTCCCAAGCAATTGTGCAAATCAGATTGATATCTGCTTCATCCTTGCAAACTTGAATTCGAGGAATGAGCCAAGCTTCAAAATCTGCAAACGAGGAAAATGTATGTAGCAATAGTGCAACTTGATTTGTTGTGCAAGGAGCATGGTCAAACGGAATCAGGGTGTAAGCCTTTAAATAAAGATGCTCCGCTTCGTCTCTCGTAATTCCGCAGCTTCCTGCAAGAACCGTTAGCATCGATTCCCGCACGATCGATGCCGTTTGCAAATCCATATCTTTCTGATTCATTGCTTCCTCTTCTCTTTGCTAGCCCCTGTAAGCATGATGTCGCTTACAGGAGCAACCGCCGATTAATAATTGTCGCACTTGCTTATCAGCAAAACCTACAGCGCACCTGTTTGTGTCGCAATGTACTCCGCTAGCGCTTTAGTCGTGTGCGAATTTTTGACAATTCGTTGACCGAAACGAATCAATCCGTCCCACTCTGGATTGGTCGCGCTCCAGTCAATAAGACCGAGCTTCGTTAGCCATTCATTTTGATCGCCCTGCTGATTGCCGACGATCGCGATCGCGTTTAGGGTCAGCGCCAGAAAACTAATTGTCGATTGTCGTAATGTCAGTCCGTCATCACCTACTTTCTGCCAGTTAGGATGGTATGCTGCAACCATTCCCCAGAACTCAATCGCTCGTGCTTGTCGATCTCCCTCGTACCCCATGACCAACCGTTGGCATGAGTCTCTAAGAGCATTCATGGTGAAGAAATCGCAACTCTTTGGCTTCACATTTGTGGCTTCAAGTGACGTGCGATCGCGAAAGACTGGGACTGAAACCAAAATGCCGCGAGCAATCTCGCTGTATTCGTCGCAATTGAGCAACGAGAGAATCGATTTATTCGGCTTCATGCCGTTTTGATTGATATCAACAAAGAACTGTTGGCGTTTTTGTCCACTCGCATCTGGAATCAACGAAACTCCAAACGTTTCTTTCCCAACGAGTCCTGGCGCTTGCATTAATGCCAGAATGGAGCCGAATGCCCTGTGTTGTCCATCGGGAATCCAAAAAGTCGTTCCTAGCGGGACAGAGAGAATGCCCAATGTTTCGATCTCTAATCCATCTAGCTCGATTTCTGCAAAATCGTAGCAGGCATCCGCAGGAATATCGAGCGAAACAATGATGGGGGGCATGATATAGGGCTGCCCCGTTGCCAGACTGCGAATCATATAGTCTGCAAACTTTTGGCTCCGTTTGCGGTCAAGCGTTCGCTGTGCCAAGTCGAGTGGATTATCGCTGACCACGCGATCGAAGAATGGCTGAAATAACGTTTTGGCTTGATGAAAAGTCAAGGTTGCCATCCAGTAGAAATCTCCTGACTGGAAGCCCTGAACACAAGGAAATTCGTAGTTAACGTCGGCTGCCGCTAATTCGTTTTCGTTGGACAGGGCTAGGGCTTGCGGTTGAGGTCGGGACATCGGAATCAACTCCTTGAATATGAGGTCGGTTGCCAGTAATCGAAATCCACTTCAGTTCATAGTTTTCAGCCTTGATGCGTTGTTTGTCGTAAACGGTCGCAGGCGCAGCAACGAAGAATTCTTCGACAAACGGACGCTGTTCGGGATCGGGTCGCTTAACCGTCCAGAAGCGGTACGAAAGCTGCTCGATCGCGGGAACCTGACCGTAGCGAGCGGCTAAGCTCACTAAAAACTGCTGTGATTCAGTTTCACCGCCTTGAAACAGGATGCGCGTCTGGCGGTACGGCATTGCTGCTTCTGCGAACATCCGGCGCACACAATAGACTGCCCAGGTTTTCCCATCTAGCAATTGTTCCGCTTGCCGAGTTGCCGCAGGGCGATCAAATTGGAGTAGTTTTGGAACGACTAGATCAATCCATAGTTCGCCTGATAGCAATTGGTCATAGTGTGCGATCGCAGGAAAGATACTGTGTTGAAAGTCAAGCGTCCGCTGCTCTGAAATTTGGGTTGAACGGTTGACCAGATTTCAGCACACCATAGAGTGCAGTTTAAGTTAAAACTCAACCTGCACAAATTATCGAATTCTAAATACTAGGAATTGCAATGTTTACAGGCTTTTATAAGCTTAGTGAATCAGGAAAAATATCATAACCGCTGATATTGAATATTGCAAATTTACTTGCTCAGATCCTTCTATATATCATAGGATGCAGTCATCTCGCAGGCACTCTTTATTCATAGTTTCGCCCCAAGAAATCAACGAGATCGCTGTCCATTTGAAAGAAATAAATAGCCTGATTAACACGCTTTGATTGACCAGCAAATCGAGCTTGTTCAAAGCTTTTTTGCCTTTTTTTGTGTCAAACAAACTCCCTACACTCACTTCTTTGACTTATGGGTATTGCTCTTTCCCGGTCGTCAGCTTTACAAAAGCTGAATTTGTGGTCGCAATTACAAGCACCGTTGCCAGCGACTAGCATCATCATTGGCGCTGTGCTATTGACACTCGATTTGTCAATGCACAAATTAATCTCAACTCCACTGTATTTGCTTTCAACGATTCCGTTTCTTTTCCCAGTCGCGATCGCAAATGCTTATGCTTACCTCGATCATTGCTATCAGCGAGCGCGGTTCGATCGCGCTTTTAATCTGAGCTTCGCGACTATTTTTGGATTAACGATTGGAATTGGGATTGTTGCACTTTTGACTGTGCAAGCAGATTCCGCTAGTGCTCAGTTCTACGTCAATGCTGAGAAATGGATGACCGCAAATTTCAAAGGTCAAGGCGGACAAGATCTTACACCTGTCATTTCGCTCATCTTTAACTTTCTGCGTGCAATTCTATTGATCTATCTTGCGGTGTCTATTATTCGAGTCGTTCAAGCAAGGCAGCAAGAATCGGATTGGCAAGAGCTAGCGAAAACACCGATCGTCATTTTGGTTGTCTTGATTGTGGGTGACTTTATGGCTGGATTAATTATCGGGAACGCCGCAGGTGCGTAAGCATGAATCCACCTGAATTTCGCACTGTTAATCGGATTCTCGATTCTCGCCCCAGAGTAGGTCCAATTCCTGCCGATCTGATTATTCCTTGGTTTGCAATCGCAGTAGTGTTCTACACGGTGCTACAGGGATTCTTGCACGTTGGTTATCTCTGGACTGGGTTGAGTGTCGCCGGGGGTTGTGCAACTTGGTGGCTCCTGAATGGCTCTCGTCCCTATCAGTTCTTATCCAAGTTCATTCAAACACCGAACTGGACGCGCGGCTATATCCGTTATCAGTCGCTCGCAGCATACCGATCTTCTACCAGACAGCGATATGAAAAAACCAAATCATCTCCAAATAGCAGAAAGAAAAAGGGTAGAAAAGCATCTAAACCCCGATAGTTCACAAGTGTCTCAAGCTGATGCGCTGAGCAGAATCGAGGCTGGACTGAAAAATCTGCCCGTAAGAGATCGCATCGCGTTCTACATGAGCCATTTTCTCTCAGAACCTAAATGCCAACCTTTTCTTGCTCAACGAAGCGAGGATAGCCAAAGCCTTGAACTGTTTGGCACAACTCGATCGGGTAAATCTCGACTCATTGCCAGCGAAGTTCAGTCATTCTTAGCTTCGAGCCGCAAGCAATCCAGTTTCACCTTCCTCAATCTTCAACCATGAAGCTAGAACGCAAATCACAACACACGATCTCATCGAGCGATCAAGGCAACGCCAAGTGTCGTGCGATCGAGAACGAATTCAAAGCAGAATGCTTGATTCGCTATCAGCTAAAAGACGGCTCCACGGCAAGCTGCATTATGCTGCAATCCGGCAAAAAAGGTGCTGAAAGCTTGCAATTCATCTTCGGCTGGACTTGTAAAGGCTTGCACACCTCGCTAACTCCTCGACAAGAAGAAGATGCGTTCGATGCGATCGAGGCTGGACTGAAAGACCTTCCCGAAGGAGAACGTATCACCTTTCACATGGGCAGTTTTGCATCAGATGCTCAACGTCAATTGCAGCTTGATCAACTGATCGAATTAGCACCTACCCCGCAACTTAAGTTCTTGATCATGTCAGAAAAGCAGCGGGTACAGGATTTAACATGGAAAGTTGATCACAATAGCGTTCGTCACCCAAAAGGGCTGCGAAAACCAAAGTTCTTAAGGGTCTACGCAACCTACACGATTTCATCAGAAACCGTAAAAGGCACTGATATCTGGGAAAAAATACTGCTTAAGCTTGAGAGCTTATTTCACAAATTCACTGGATTTGACACCCAAGCGGTGCAGCAAAGCTATGAAATTGCGTTTGAGAAAGCCTTTACCGATGGCTATCTCAACTACCAGCAGCTTCTCGATACCAAGATGCGTCTTGAGACCTACCCGATGGATGTCGTCGATCTCTGGGTTTCGCAGTGGCAAATTTTCAATAAGACTGAGGCTCCACCTGTTCCCCAAATTCTGCACGTTACAGAAACAGGAATTCGTGAGGAAATCAATAGCGATGTTCACTTCACAACATTGCTACTGCACTCAGGTAGCCCCAAAGACGATCGAGCTTGGGTTCATATCAATGGCAACTACGTTGCTCCGCTCGTATTTCTCGATAAGCCAGGGGGATGGAGCACTAAATTTAACCAACTTTCTTACCTATGGCAAACACTCTCGCGTGAGCCTGTTGTCGATACAGAAGTCTTCTGTCAAATCTCTAAAGCAAACCAAGGCATTGTCAAAGACAATATGCGTCGAGTGATGAAGCAAAGCTTGCTGGATCAATCGACCTCAATTCGCAAAAACACGATCGACGTTGCCGCATCTTTAAGACAAACCAAAACCGTAAAAGCGCAGGAAGCTTTGTATGAAGGCGGTGTTGTTCTACAAACGGCAACCGTATTCTTGGTGCATCGCCCGACCGTTCATAAGCTCGATGAAGCGTGTCGCTATCTGAAAAGCTGCTTCTTGCGTCCAGCTTGGGTTGATCGCGAACGTGAATATGCTTGGAAAATTTGGCTGCAAACGCTCCTCATTACTTGGGATGGACTCTTAATTAAACCGTTTGATCGTCGGCTTGGCTATCTCACGAGCGAAGCTCCAGGCATGATGCCTGTCGTGACTCCGCGTGAAATTGATCGATCTGGATTCGAGCTAGTTACTGAAGAAGGTGGCGTACCACTGTACCTCAATTTCTACACTCAGTCACAGCCGCGAAATTTTGCTTTGTTCGGAACAACGCGATCGGGAAAATCGGTTCTGACTTCTGGAATTTTATCTCAAGCACTCGCTTATAAAATTCCAGTGATCATCATGGACTTTCCACCGTCTGAAGCTGCTTCAACGTTTCGGGACTGGTGCCGTTACCTCGGTGGAAGCTACTTCGACATCAGTAAAGAAGCCAATAATCTATTCGAGATTCCGGATCTATCTGGCTTTAACGACGAGGAATACGCTGAACGAATGCCACAGTACATCGACTTTTTGCAAACTGCGGTGATGACTTTGGTGTTCGGTGGCAAAGAGCCAACGACTTCTGACGATCGCAACTTCCGCCAAAGCATTCGATCAATTCTTGGTCCTGCCATTGCTCGATTTTTTGATGATTCAGACATTAAAGCTCGATATGCTGAAGCCCATCGAGCCGGACTCAATACCGAAGCATGGCTAAATATGCCAACGCTGAGAGATTTCTTCGAGTTCTTCAAAGCGCATGGCACCGATGGTCTCTCCGAATCGACGCGGCAAGACGATACCACGAGGAAATCGGTGAGTCAGATCGAGCGGCAGCTTGTTCTGTGGATTGATTCAACGACGGTTGGACGAGCGATCGCTCGTCCCTCAACTTTCCGAACCGATAATCCATTGTTGGTATTCGCACTGCAAGGACTATCCGATTCTGAAGATGCAGCCGTTTTAGCATTGTCTGCTTATGCAGCAGCCTTACGGCGTACCTTGTCTCATCGCCGCAGTATCTTCTTCATTGATGAATTCTCAGTTCTGATGGAATGGGAAGAAATCGCCAATTTAATTGCGCGTCTGTGTGCAAACGGAGGAAAAGCAGGGATTGAAACTGGGCTTGCGGCTCAAGACCCGAACACGCTCCTGAATTCGCCCGAAGCAGGACCAAAAATTATTCAAAACATTAGTACACGGCTTATTGGGCGCATTCAGCCCGTTGCGATTAGCAGCTTCTGCAAATTCTTCGGATACCCGCTCGAACTGATTTCCGTCAACGCGAGCGAGCGCTTCTATCCCCAAGCGTCGGAGATGTATTCGCAGTGGCTCCTCGACGAAGGAGGTCGTCCAACCTTTGTGCGTTACTACGGTTCACCAATCTTAGTTGGGGTCGTCGCAAACAATCCGGATCAAACCGAATGTCGTCAAGCGTTTCTACAAGCTTATCCAAATCCTTACCAAGCGCTAGCCGCTTGGTCGAAAGAGTTTATTGCAGCAACTAGGAATCAGCGTCCCTACCGTAAACCGGAGTTGGCACCTACACCAGTTGAGACAGATCCATTACTGAATACGCTGCCTTCAGACAGCAGTGTGCAATCAAACGGAACGAAGCACTTACTTACAGGGAGGATTTTATGACACGAACTGTTCGACCCTCACGCAAACCATGTTTTGATCGGCGATCGATGATCATCGGCAGCACCGTGATGGCAGTACTGCTACCTTCGATCGCGCTAGCGGACGTATTTCTACCGAATGATGGCATTTTCAATCAAGCAGTTCAGGATGTCCTTGGCAAAGCCCAAAACCCGATCGGCGATATAAGTTCTACAATTTCATCGATTCAAGATCCAATCAACGGGGTGAGAACTCAGGTTGACGGCTTAATTGGTCAAATTCAAGCCTACATTCAGCAGTTTACGAAGATTCTGCCAACGCAAGCCGTTCTGCAAAGTCAAGTCGGCGAATACCTAAAGCACATCGAAACTGCAATTCAAAGAAATCAGGGCAGTTTAGGACTGCCCGATCCTGGTGCCACCCGCTCAGATGTTCTAAACACATCGCCACAAACGACAAACATTGATGGCTTATATCCAGCAATTCTTGAAGATGGACAAATAACCCTACGAGCAACGAATCAGTTTAATCAAACGATTCTTGGCGGCGATGCTCAAAGACTGCATACTCAGGCGATGACATCGATCGCGCAGTCTGCCGCAGATGTCGGCATGATTAGTAAAAACTCCCTCCAAATTGCTCAATCTGTTGGACAGATTGCTCAAGGAACTCAGCAATTTGTTCAAAGTTCTGGGCAGATTGCTCAAACATCCACGACTCAAGCAGGCACCGTCAACACACTTGCAGCGAGGGCAAGAGCAGCGATATCAACCCAGGATGCAATCAAATTTCAGGCTGAGCAGAACGGGCAAATTGCCAACATTTTGTCTGGGGTTTCGACTCAACTCGCAGGTCACTCTAGCGGACTATCAAGCGTTGCAACTGAACTCTCTGGCATCTCTAATCAGCATGGGCAAGCCTCTGCTCAGTTTGAAAAGATTGCAGCAATTCAAGGGGATCAAGCTGTGTCATTGCGATCAATCCAGGTTGGAACCGCTGTATCGATCGCAAATTTGAGCGATATCAGTCAAGGAATGCAAGGCGATCGTCAGCGGGCAGAAATTGCACGCCATGATGAAACTGCCAGTTTGACTGAAGCAAATAACAATGGATTCAGAATGCTCCGTTGAGCTAAGAAACTTATGCAACTTTTAGGACAAATTGTAGATCCCGATACAAGCCTGAATATCAACGAAACGTTGTCCAGAGCCACGGCTGCTGTCTGGGATTCAAGCTGGCAATCTGCACTCAACGGACCACTTTATACTACGCTCACTCGACTTGGATTAACGCTTGCTGTGTTGTGCGGTGCGGTCTTCTTGCTGCAATTTACCAAGAATATGCTCGAAGACGAAACAAATCGCCCACTCAGCGAATTATTCTGGATCGTTGTTGTGTTTGTACTGTTGTTCAACAATGGTGCTGCACTTGCTGGAGTCACAACATTGATGCGCTCAATGGTCAACACGACCAACGAACAGGTCATCGGTGTGATTTCTCAGGATATTCGTGTTGATAAAATACTGTCAGCGATGGCAAACTATGCGTCGGTGCGTGGGCAAATTGCAGAACTGAGCCATCGTTGCGATAGCTTCACGACAAATGACAAGGTGCAGGAGTGTCTCAAAAAGGTTGAGCAAGACGCACAAACAGCACTCAACGCAGTTCCGGCTGATGAACGAGTTGGAGCATGGTATGAGCAACTGGTAAAATTTGCAGCCGCTGCGATTCAAAATCCATTGGGGACACTAGCAGATGCCGCGACGACCGCTGCCGCAACTGCACTTAAAGCAACGACTGCCCCATTACTGACACTCGTTCAGATCATCTTGATGGCATGTCAAGTTGCCTTTCAACACCTCATCGAAGCATCACTGCTGCTAACAGCCTTGCTTGGTCCAATCGCGGTTGCAACATCCCTACTGCCGATCGGCGCAAAACCTTTGTATGCTTGGATAACAGCTTTCTGGAGCTTAGGCATCTGCAAATTAAGCCTCAACATCATCACAGGTCTCATCGCGGTTGCAACTTATAACACCGGACCAAAAGATTTGTTTCCTGCCTCGATCGCGCTCGGTATCTTTGCACCCGTTGCGGCACTGGCTTTATCAGCAGGTGGAGGAATGGCAATTTTTAATGGAATTGTTGCTGCTATTGGCACCACCACCACGATTATTGCAAGCGGAGCAGCCGCTTTTGTCGGGGGCGGTAAATAAGGAGAATAAACTTTAATGCAAACGATTCAAAAAATCCGGCGCGAAAGCCGCAAGACAGCAAATCCACTCAACACCTTTGGCATCTTCGTCTTGGTTACGGGCGCACTCAGTGTGATCAACACACTTGTAACATTGTTGTTAGTCGGAGCTTTCTTTTCACTGGCTCACAAAAAGCCACCAACGCTCGTTCAGCTTGTTGATGGGAAAGCAATCTCAGTGTCAGCAATGGCGTCGAGCAACGATCGCGCTCCTGCTGTGGTTCGGCAGTTTGTAATGGATTCGATGATGGCTTTACTCAGTGCTACTGGTAAGCTTCCGCTTGAACCAGGTGCAAAACTAGGCTCAGAAGCGAGCGATGCTGGAGTTTCTATCCGTACCAAATCCGGAGATCGGCGAATTTCAACGCTCACTTGGCAAAGTAGCTTTGCGCTATCTCAAGATTTTCGTCCTCAAGCGATCGCAAGCATTGCTGACTTAACTCCTCCCGGAGCCTTCAATGGACAGGCACAAATGACCTTGATTACTGACAAGCTATCTGATCCAGAAAAAATTGCCGATGGTCAGTGGAAGCTCATTTTAATTGCTAGGCTTGAAACTTTTTCAAGCGACCATCCGGAGGGTATCAGCGTTCCCTTTAATAAAGAAATTTTTGTACGAGCGATTGATACTCCAATCCCTGGAGATTTGACCTCAACGCTGCAAAGAGCAGTTTATCAAACTCGACAAGCTGGGCTGGAGATCTATGGAATGCGCGACTTTCAACCTGGAAATCTCAAACCGTAGGAGGCAAAATGACATCTGAACATCCTACAAGTACCATTGAGCCAAACGAAGCCCAGTTGTGGGAGTTTCTTGATTCCCAAACGCAACGCTCTGCGCCCGATGCTGAAGCTGCTTCAACCGACGAGGGCACTGATGAAGAATTTGACCCGGAGCTTGATCCGGATGTTGAAGAAGATCCGACCGAATACCAAACGCAGGTGTCCTGGGTCTCCAGTCCCTACTCACGACTGTTACTTGGTGGTGGACTGGTGTTTGCGGTGGTCGGTTCACTTGGTGTATTCCTGTCAGGCGTAATGAATAGCGTGAATTCGGGAGCGCAACAGCCATCGCCGAAACCCGATGCTAAATTTGCGTCTCCAATGGTGCCAGGGAGTAACGGTGATGCAGTTGGGGACTATAAATCTGCACTTGCGTTTCAATCGCAGCAAGAAGAACTCAAGCGCCAAAAGACACCCGCGAAAGCACAACCCAAAGTAAAGCAACCCGCACAACTGCCGAGTTCAAAATCTAATCCTGAACCGATCTCGCCTACGATCGCAGAGCGGGGTACAAGCATTCCCACTCCTGTTAGAGTCGCAACATCTAGTTTACCGAGACCTGTCTCACTACCCTCCCCGGTTCTGTCGCAGCCGCCTCCGGTTGTCAGATCGATCCCGCCCGTTGCGCGGGCAACTAATCCAGACGAAGAGTGGGAGCGTCTTTCAGGTGCAGCAACGTTTGGCAGTGTTCCTACGGCATCAGCACAATCCCCGATCGCAAATGCTTCAGATACGATATCTGACATCCCGACTGAAACAACTCCGCGCACAAGCTTAGACACAGCCTCCACAAGACAGGTTGAGGCTACTGCGAATTCCACCACTCTTGCTGCTTATGTCGCTCAGTCAGGTACAGGCGCACGCAAGTTGCTTGTTGGAACTCACGGCGGGGCAACGCTGGTCACTCCAGTCGTTGCAACTGGCAGCGAAACTTCGGCAACGACTCCAAAATTTATCCTCAAGTTAAACGAAGCGATGCAAGACCCGAACGGACTCATAGTACTTCCGCAAGGCACTCAGATTGTCTGTACTGTGCGATCTCTCGATGCTAGATCCGGACTGGCTGATCTAGTCGCAGACACTGTAATTATTAACAATGAGGAGTATTCGCCGCCGAGCGGAGCCATCACAATTCGCGGCGGTGACGGCGGTGCAATTTTAGCTAATAAGCTGAATGATCCAAGACGTGAAATGGCAGCAAGAGATCGCTCACTCATGCTATCCGGCGCATTGTCGAAAGTCGGCGAAATTTTAAACCGCTCGACTTCAGAGGCTTCGATTTCGTCAATTAATGGTGGCAGCGGTAGTTCAGCTACCTCGGTTACAAATTCGCGTCCGAATGTTGCTGGTGCAGTACTTCAAGGTGCGTTTTCTGCTTTATCGCAAATCCAAACGGCGCGTAGCCAAAAAGTGGCTGAAGACCTCGCAGCTCGCCCAACGCTCTGGTATATCCCATCTGGAAAAGCGTTACAGGTTTATGTTAACCAAACGATCGAGTTCTAGGAGGCACACATGAATGTCCGCCTCGCCTGCTCACTATCCGCAATTGCACTTTGCGTGACTGTTCCTTCAATTCAGGCTAGCACGATTCAATCGATTACCAGTCGCGATGCCCAAGGCGTGAATGGCTTGCCCGCGATCGAGCTACCGCTTGGTCATACTGTCAATTTAAGCTTTATTCCATCTGGTGAAATTGTCCGGCAAGTTCGTCTCGACGATCGCTCGAAGGTAGTTCTAGGCTTTGATTCACCACTTTGCTCGATCACGGCGAATTCAGGGAGTGGGTCAGGCTGTAGTTCCGGGGCAACAGTTATCTACCTCCGCCAGCTTCGGAATGCAATTGCCTTTCCAAGAAACGCAAGAGCATCTTATCAGGCGGCAGGAATCCAAAATACAACGCTGATAGTGATTACAACGCGCTCTAACGGCAGTAATCGAAAACTTTACGAATTTGAACTGCGATTAGTCAAACAATCTAGAACCAATATTAGAACAATACAGATTGTGGCTGATAATGGTCAGGCTTCACAGTCAATTAGAACTCGCCCTAGTCAAAACCGAAAGAGTAATGTTGATCAGCAAAGTATTCAAAAAGTTCGACAAGGGCTTGCGATCGCAGAAGCGAAGTCTTTGATTGCACCAAACAGTCTGGTTCGTGACAGCTTGAAAAAGTTTTTTTCACTTGTTGAGTCTGGACAATCATTTGATGATGCCGTGTCTAGCTCTGGCGTTCCGGCTGAATTTATTGATTGGCTCATGACGCTTGCTTTATAAGCTTCCTTTTCTACCTAACGATTCCGCTATGTTTAGATTAATTGTTCGGGTCGTTTTACTGTTCGTAATTTGTCTAAGCGCTACGCTAGGACCCGTAAACGTTGCCCAAGCCCAAACAACCGAGGCAGCAATGCCAACACAAACGCTGCAAGTTCAAACTAATGCAGGAATGCAGTCGGTTGAAGTTCCTGATTTTGGCGCAATCAGCTTAAAGCAATTTCCGCAGATTCAGGTTGATCGTGACCTTCTCTCTCAGCTTCAACAAATCTCACCGAATTCTGATTTTAGCCAACTGGTTCCAGGTGCGTATGTCGATCCTACGCAGTATCTCCAAATTGGCTCAATCTCTGGAGGTGAGGCATTTGGAGTTGGGCAACTCAGCATCAGTCAGATTGCGCGTTTATCCAGAGCGAATTTACAATCGCTCAACCTTGCTCATCTTGGTGATGTAGTCAAGCTGCAAACACCTACAAGCCTCATCGAAGATATTCCCGGTTTTGGCAATTTACCTATTCAGCAGGCAAAACCACTTGTCCAACTGGCAATGCAAAGCTTGCAAACTAAGCTTGGTGTGCCGATTGATCCCACTCGAAATATCGATTTTGAGCATTTACCACTTCAGTTTGAACAAGTAGCAACCGTGTCAGATTTAATCAAAGTATTTCCAGACATTGCCAAATTGCCTCTTAAAGCGCTAGGAGATTTCAAACTGACATCATTCAAACTCGATGATTTACCAGGGTTATCGACTGCCCCCCTCGATCAGCTTAAGGTAGTAGATCAAGCATTGCTCAAAGACCTTAACTCGGTCGGACTTGGTGATATTCCGCTATCAAAATTCCCCGTTGCACCAAAGCTTGCTCAAGGAGTGCGATTCGCTGAGGTCGATGTGGTGCTCGGAGCGAAAGAGCAAAACCGTTTGCGGGTAATTAGTGGAACTATCCCCCGTCGAGATAAATTCGAGGAGGTTGAATGTCCGGGTAAGTCATGTCCGCACATTGAGATGCACGATATGATGACAACGCAGTATTCCGGCTTTGCGTGGCTAGATGGTCGATTGCAGGCTAAGGACGGTTATGGACCACTTTGCGTTCCGTTTGGCTGTAAGGGACCTGTGGGTAATCATCCGTTTGGCAAAGCATTCCGTGTCGTGGTGACTCGCCCACAAGAAGATAAAGGTAGCATCACGGTAGGATTAAAGTTTCGTGCTTGTAAACGACTGCCTTTCGTCGGAAAGACCTGTACGCCTTACTTCTTCCCGCCTGGTGACGCAGGAATGCCGATCGGCTCATTCCGCGAAAAGCAAATCATTCCATTTTTGCCACCAGGCACTGGAAAGGATGTCACTGGAGACGACTACACACCACCAGAGATAGCGACAGAAGAAGATAGCAGCAGTGACACTTGTTCTGCAAGCTTGCAGATCGACCTCAAGCATCTCGATGCCGTCACTCAGGCTGTAATTAATGCAACACCTACAGATCAAGGAGAGCGAAAACGGGCAGCACAGTACATTCCATACATTATGCGGTCTTGTGCCAAGGCTGGATTGACTGATTCTGCACAGCTTGCTTATGCTTTGGCAACTGCCCGTCACGAAACGGATCACTTCAACACAATGGAGGAATATGACAAGCGAGCCTATGATGCGTGTGGCATAGGCGAAGGCATGATTCAAGTGACGCACTGCTATGAAAAGAACAAAATTATGAAGCGCCTCGGAATGAAGTATGGAGGTATTTCTGACAAGCGACTACAAGATTTCAATACGGCTGCTGATGCTTTGTGTGTGGGACTAAAGGAAGGCTTCTATGGTCAAGCTCGCCCGATCGCTCAGTGTTTTTCAGGTGGAAGAGCGAACTATAGCTGTGCCCGTCAACAAGTCAACGACCATGACCAGATTGAGTTGATTGCAAGCCATGCTCGCAGCTACCAAGCCGCACTTGAACGAGCAAGAGCAGCAACCCCTGGAACTCCTCCCTCGATTAATGCCCCAAATGCTCAACTGACAGGCGCAACAACTTGCCTTGCATCGGCTCCGGCAAGTGGATCAGTGAGCGATCGCGTCCTCAAGTCAGCACTCGCCAACAAAGGAAAAATCAATCAGTGCAATGACCCAGCAACCGATTATGGTCGCAACGGCTGTATGGTTGCAGTAGACACAGTACTCAAGCGAGCAGGATTGCCAATGTTCGGTGGTAGCCAACCTGCGCTCAGCGTTACATCAGCTATAGACGGCTGCAAAAGTGGAGGTCGCGGTACTCTTGTCAACGCAAGCGATGCGAAAGCAGGCGATATTTTAATCATGGATGACGGCGTTGCAGCCGGACATATCGGGGTTTGCACCAGTGATGGCTGTAAAACCGCAATATCTAACTCATCGGGTCGTTGTAATTTCGTTTGGGAAAGCGATGGTTGCTTTAGCGGGTCGTATGGCTGCAATGGTAGATTTACTCGCTACCTCTGCCGAGTCAAAGGTTAAGTTTCAGGACATGCCACGATTTTGACATTAGAATCACGTCATTCTACAGGAACAATCTCATGCAAAGACGACTACTATTACTGGCTTTGTTTTCGCTTCCGATCATGATGAGTATCGCGTCGAAGGCTTCTGTTCAAGCTCAATATGTACCGAAGAATTCGGATGAAACAGCGATCGTTCAGCTTGTTAAAAGCCGATATCCAGAAGCTACGGTGACAAGACTGGCGATCGCAGATCGCTATGGACTGTATTCGTGGGTAGATGGAGAAACAGGTGGACAAACGGTGGTGTTAAAAGATTTAACTGCGAATCAATGGCAGTTTGTACGTGGAACTGGAGGAATGCTGAGAGCAGAAGATATCACAGGCTTCGGTGTTCCGCAATCAACTGCGCTCAAACTTGTAGACGCAATTCAACAGCAAATCCGATCTAGCTCCCGTACTAGAGAGTGAATTTATCCGATATCTCCCATTGTTGCATCCATGCTCACCCGTGGGAGTTCAAACCCCATCGCTTGAAGTTCTGCTTTCTCTGTTTCGTCATTCACCACAACCGCTGTAACAGCACTAAAAAAACTGTGTTGTACTTTCTTTACCTGCTGCCATGCCATAGAATTTCACGCTCCTGGAGATTTTATGAAATTGATCAATCAACGAATTTACCGTTATCTAATCGTGTTGCTGTGTGCTTGTTTACTGATGTTTAAGACGACACCCGTTCTCGCTCAGGCGACAAGCATCGAACCTAGTATTCCGGATGCCACTAATTTGTTCAGTCCGATTCTAGTTCAACTACAAATGACCGGAGTTCCGCTGCGATTACCTACTTATATTCCAAACAGTGGACAGCGCAGCAAAGATTCAACATTAGAAGCTCAGGCACGACGACTGAAAGCTTATGCTGTCATTGATCGTGCCACCCCGAATGGATATGCTCTGATACTGGGTTATAGTCCAACCTGTTCCGGTGGAAATGCTTGTCGCTTAGGAGCCGTTGCAGCAACCCGCAAAACGAACGGCACACCTGCGATCGAGGAGGCTTATGGATTTATGAAAGACCCAGCCTTCAAAGGACTGCGTTCAAAGCAGCCGATGGCAAAAGTACAGCTCACGAACCAAATCGAAGGCTATTTCATCCCTTGGATTTGCGGTGCGAACTGCAACGATGCCAAGGTCGTCTGGGATGAGAAAGGGGTTCGGTATGTCGTTGGAATCAAAGTCGGAGATCGAGACTCCCTAGTTGCAATGGCAAACTCTGCAATTCAACCTCGTACCTAATTTTTTAAAGAACGACAATCATGATAAAGCAAATGACTTTTGTACAAAAATTTTATTGTACGCTGGCTCTCTCGATCTCACTGTGGGCAATATTCTTGCCACAGTCAGTTGTTCTTGCAGCCCAACCACAGACCATTGATTCAACCAATATCGAAGCGGAGGTATTAAGCATTATCCGATCGCACCCGGATGTGTTAATCGGCGCAATCACATCCTATCAATCCGAACAAGAGAATCAAAGGAGGCAAGATCAATCTCAAGCATTAGAGCGCTTCAAGCAGTCGCCAACAACGATCTTGGGTCAATCTCCAGCAATAGGTGCAGGGCATGGGAAACTACTGCTAGTTGAATTTTCAGATTTTGAGTGCCCGTTTTGCGCCAAAGCTCATATTGACCTTCAGAAACTGGTCGCTGACCGCTCCGACGTACAGCTTGTTTACAAACATCTGCCGTTAGTGAGCATTCATGCTCAGGCGATGCCTGCGGCGTTAGCAGCATGGGCAGCCGCGCAGCAAGGAAAATTTTGGCAGTATCACGATGCCTTGTTTGCTCATCAATCTGATCTCGGTGAACCGTTGTATCTCGATATTGCTCGCACCCTAGAGTTAAATTTAAACCAATTCGATCGCGATCGCAGATCGAACGCAGCGCTCTCCGCCGTTCGCGCAGATGTTGATCTCGCAAATCGACTGGGCATTTCAGGCACACCCTCGTTTATTGTCAGCCAAAACCAAACGGTTGAACTGTTTTCTGGTTCGGATTTATCGCCGATCAAAGCTGTCCTCGATCACGCATGAACAGGATGATTCGCCCATTTCAAGCAGCGCTGTTCGGTCTCGGTATCGCACTCTCACTAAGTTTATTGAGTGCGACTTCGGTGCGAGCACGTTCGCGTATGCCAGAGGCATCACAATCTCTAGCAACCGCTACGCCAAATAGTCCAACCGTCCAGGCGATTCAAAAACAACTTTTTTCACCGAATGGCGCAGTCATTCTCGCGGCTGTGGTGGGCTTGATTTGGCTCAATCGTCAAGATGGAGGGCGAGTCAGCAAAAAAAATCGGTTGGCAACCGCACAATGGGCAGGCAAAAAAGAGAAACGTGCTGCCCGCCGACTCGCTCATCGCCAAATCAACGATCGTCGGCGCAATGCCGTCACGCTGTTTGTCGTCAAACCTCAACTCCAGTTTCTTCCGACTGCGGTTTCAAAACCTGGTCAGCCGACACCGACTGAACCTGGGGCAACGGTCGTTCGGATTAGAGATGATACCAAAACGCTTTGGCTTACCGAAGCTCAAAGCGGAACGGCAGTTGTCGGTGGACCTGGAACCGGAAAAACCCACTCAATCATTGATCCCTCACTGAGATCGGTGATTGATCAGGGGTTTCCGCTCATTCTTTACGACTTTAAGTACCCGATTCAGAGTGAGCGCATCGCAGGCGTTGCAGCGAAGGCAGGATACGAAGTGCGGGTCTTTGCTCCTGGCTTTCCAGAGAGCGATGTCTGTAACCCACTCGACTTTATTCGGGACATCGATGATGTTGAGATGGCGCGGCAGATCGCGATTGTTCTCAACCGCAACTTCAAGCCCGGAACCCAAACGGTTGAAGATCCGTTCTTTACTAATTCTGGCGATCAACTGATTCAAGCCGTCCTGCTGCTCGCAAAGAGTACCCCGTACCCAGACATTATTACCTGCGCTAAAGCACTCGGTGCCCCAAATCTAGCCGCACGAATGCAAACAGCCGATTTACCGACCTGGATCGAAACAAGCTTTGGGCAACTCATCTCAATGGCAGATAGTGAAAAAACAGTTGCGAGCGTCATTTCGACAGCAAGCATTTTGTTCAGCCGATTTATGAGTCCAACAATCCTGAGCGTATTTTGCGGCACATCGACAATTCCGCTAACGCTTTCTGGAAAGCAACTGTTAATTCTTGGCATGGATCAAGAACGCCGCGATGTGGTAGCACCGCTGCTTGCCACAGTTCTACACATGATTGTGACCAAAAATGCGAACCCGAACCGCAAAGATCCGCTCGTGCTTGCACTCGATGAGTTGCCGACTCTCTACATTCCGGATCTGGTCAAATGGATTAACGAGTTTCGGGAGTATGGCTTATCGTGTCTGCTTGGCTTTCAAAACCTAGCACAGCTTGAGAAAGTCTACGGTCGCGAGACGGCGAGGGCAATCTTTGGGGGGTGTGCTGGAAAAGTCATCTTCAATCCCCAAGAATACGAATCGGCTGATGTTTTCTCGAAGTTCCTCGGCGAAGAGCATTTGCAATACAAAGGTCGATCGCGCAGCATGGGTGGAAAAGGGGGGGCTAGTACGAGTATTTCACAACAGGAACGAACTCGTAAGCTGTTTGCTCCCGAACAGTTTCTCAGATTGCCGCAAGGAACGTGCATTCTGCTCAATCGAGGATACAGCAACAAAGATGAAATTTCTCTACCACTTCGCTGCACGATTAAGATTCCCAAAGCGGACACTCAGCGAATGGAGATGAGCCAAGCAAAGTGGCAGAAAGTAAAAGCGCGACTAATCAGAAAGAGTTCACAAACACAAATTGACGATGCCGCAATGCGGTTGCGAAAGGAGTATTTTCTGGAGACTTACCCGCTAGAGAAAAAAGTTGACCCGAATGTTGAAGAAACCGCTGCCTGGGCGATCGCGGCTGGATTGTTGTAGGAGGGCGAGATGGCAGACGTATTTATCGACAAAGGTGACGCGCAATCAGCAATTAATAGCTATCTGCATATGTGGGAACGCATTGCAGAAATTCTGCTACTGCTGCGCTTTCTTCAGTTACAGGCACAATCGAGATCCACCCAAATTGGTGTAAAAATCGAAGATGTCCCTCCGGAAATCGAAGTGCGGCATGAATCTCCAAACGAGCTTGCTGGAACAGCGCCTCACTTGTTGAGGGTAGGAACAGCACCAGCCATTCAGATTGAAGGCGGTTCTGAACCGATCGCACTGCCACCTAGAGTAACAGCCGCACTGCAAGAACGTTCTGGAACGAATCCTTATTTGCTAGAACCGAGAACAGCGGTGGGTCAACTGACAGGAAGCGTCCCCCCTGCACTCTTGCCTCCCCTTCCAGCCGCAATTCAGCCTCAAGTCCTACCGACATCAACAGAACTCGAATACTCAAAACACCGAATTCTTGCAGATACTGTTGCAAAACTTACAAATGCCTATGGAAGTGAAGGGCATTATGCTGCTGAGAACTATACTATTTCTGTAGACCAGAGTATCTATACTATTTGCAACGAAGAAGGTCATGAGGTTCTTGTCTTTCAAGTCGGCGACAACGGCGAGTACCACGTCATCAAGAATGACCTCTCGTTCTCGCAAGAGCATGACATTATTGCTTCGCGTCTTAACATTGAGATACATGGACTTGATTCCATCACAAGCGATCGCACGTTCAGCGAACAAACACAAAATTTAGGCGGTCTAGCACCACGAGGAGCAAAGGCAGCCTATATTGCGAACTATCTGCTCGATGGCTACCATACTGACAATTTCAGCCGCCCGAACAGCAAATACAGTATTAGCCGTGATGCTGACGGAACGTTAACGATTACGCGCAATGAAGACGGCTACTGTTTGCTCAAAGCAAAAGACGGAGAAATTTTAATTGCAAATCTCACTCCAGACGAACAGCAGGGCTTTAGTCAGATTTATCAGAAAGCGCGTGAGAATCCGGCAATTCAAAAACAGCGCCCTATCCTTTCATCTTCGGTATCCATTGAACGGGAATAAGTTTTCGCCTGAATCAAAACTGTTTTAATGAAGTCCACCTTGTCAACCTCAACAGTAACCCCTATGAATTTATCCTTTCAAGCTCTTGCCGTATTAACAAAAGAACCAGAAATTCTTGCTGAAATCACAGAAGCAATGAATCAGTTGCCCTTTGCGCCTGACTATCAACCCACTCACATTCAGATCCGCTTTGATGACGTTCCGTGTCTTGAAGTTGTTGATGGAGTTGCAACCGTACTCGTTAATTGCCCGGTGAACTACAAACCTCCGTTTACTGCATTCTATTTTGACCACTCGCTCGCACTGTTTCTCATCAACGGCGAAGCGATCATAGATCGCACTCACGCAATGGCAAATCTCGATCTTCAGTTAAACCCAACCTAGCAATTTTCTATGAGCAGCGAACAAGATCTCTCCCCAATTGAGCCACAGCCGACTGCTGAATCTATCAGTAAGACTTCGATCGACGAACTTGTTCGTAATTTATCTGGACGAGCAGGAATTGATTTCGAGCCAGAAGAACTCAGAATTCAGCTAGGGCGAAGAGTCGTCTACGGAACGGTCGGTAAAGAGCAACGCAGTGATCTTGATGAGGCTAGAATTGTATTGCTCAAAGCGGCAATCATAAAGCCTGTATCAACCGAGATGAATTCGAGCGAAGCGGAGGCTGGAACTCCATCTACGATCAAAATCAGCGTTGGTAAAACTGTTCTGTTTGAGCAGACCGGGGGTGTGGTCAAGATCAATGCGTTTGAACTTCCTGAGTTGGAGATTGCAAATCCTGAAGTCTTGGAGCCTGGAACCACGACCGAATTGCCTAGTGCTTTTGAAGAAGCTTCAATCGAAGCAGAACGACCTGTTATCAGCAGCACTTCAATCAATCTAAACGGTACAGATGAAGATAGAACACGCCAAACAGTTTCACCAACACTTGTAGAACCGATTTCAACACCGTTGCAAGCACAGGAACCGTTAAACCTAGTGTTATCTGAAGTTCTATCGGAACAGACACTTGACATCATCGAAGGCAAGCAGAGCAATCAAAGTCCCGAAGCGTCATTCTACCAAGTTGCTCGTGAAGTAAACGGATGGAAGAATTGGGCAGAGCAGCGAAGCCTGAGTATTGACGTAGCTTTACAGGATATACTCGATCGCGTGACCGCTACATTAGGCTTAAATTCGACTCAAACTGAAGCTGTGATTGATCGAGTTTGGCAAGAACCTGTACAACAGTTCTCGGACGAGCAATCGCTCCACGCCTGCTTGTCTGTGGTGAGTCAGGTTGCTGAGATAAGTCGCCCGATGGACGAGGTGATTGATCGAGTTTCTCCACTCACTGCTAATCCCACAGAACAAGAAACATTCAACCATCGACAAGCATTGTTCGATCAACCTGAAACTGTACTTGATCCAAGTAGAGATCTTAGTTCTCCTGAAGCCCCAGTGGAGGTTATCGCTGAGTTAGCGATTAGTCAAGTTGAAGTTCAGTCGCCTCAAGCTTCCAGTCCGGCAAATACTCTAGTTCCAGAGATTGAGACATTAAAACCGTCCGCGCTCAATACGATCGCGATCTTCACTCAACAAATTGAGGCGCTGCCACCTAGTTCAACAAAGCAATTCTTTCAACGATTAACCGCAGATATTAAGCAGCAAGCAATCAAAGCAACAACCACTATTCAGCAGGGTCTAGAAAGCGAGCAGTTTCAATCACTCAAAGCAAAGGTTCAATCAAGAGCAAAAGCTGACACGGAAAAAACACTTCAAGCGGTCGGGCAGGGCATTGCATCTGCTGGAAACTGGATTGCCTCGCTTCCTGAAGCAAAACGAGAGCACCAGGCTGCACAAACAGTGCTAGCACTCTATCAATATGGGTTTGACCGCACACAGGAGCGAGCATTTCGCTACGAAGGATTCCAGGTTCGCCTTGAAGGACGCAACCAATTTATCCTTAATGATCAAGTCGGAAATCTTCTACTCAAATTTAAGGCGGAAAAACCGTTAATCGGAACAGAGCCAAGAATTACGATTACTGGAAAATCTAACTCAGGTATTTCCAGGGCGCAGTACGAAGCACTAGAACTCGTTCAGCAAACACCCCAGGCTCTACGCCGAGGCACCGATGAGGCTGAACAGCAGTATGCACAGAAGGTTCAATTTGTTGTTGGTGTGGTGCGAAAACTTGGACCCGGAAAAGGCAATCACTTTGAAGTCAAGCAGGAAGACGGAGGAGCATTAACCGTTCAGGCACTAGACGGACGCAAATATAGTGAAATTCTGCGCCTTGAACCGACTGGTCGAGTCGAATCTGCCTTGTTGAAGCGTGATGTTGAGCGCTTCATTGCTGCTCATCAGAAGCTAGCAAAATCGAAAGACCAATCGTTGGAAGCTGTCCGTTAAGTCAATAATAACCTTGTTTAGGATTAAGTCGTGATTATTAAGCTTTTATTCTCTACAACCGTTTTCCTAAGTGCCTTTCTGCTCTTCTGGCTTGAGCTATTCTTTGCCAAATTGCTGCTACCAAATTTTGGAGGTGGATCTGCAATTTGGACCTCTTGCCTTGCTTGTTTTCAGCTACTACTCCTATTGGGGTATCTTTATGTACATTGGGCAAATCAGCGAAAGAAGCTGACTCGTCGATTAGCATATTTAGTGTTGATTATTCTTTCGCTTTGGGATCTGCCAATTCATCTCAAACCGTGGGATTTTGCCGGACACCCTTCGCTACAAATCATTGCTATAATTCTTGCCTCGATCGGCTCGCCGCTGGTCGTGCTTGCAATGACTTCATCGATGCTACAAAGTTGGTTTGCCACACCTGAGCGCAAGCCTTATTTCTTATACGGAATGAGCAATATGGGGTCCCTGGTTGCTCTGATCGCTTATCCATTTGCAATCGAGCCAACATTCACCCTGAGTTTCCAATCGATCGCGTGGTCACTATTGTTCGTTCTGTTCCTCGGACTGATGGAAGCTTGTCGAATTGTGAGCCGCAACAACCAAGCTTCAGCCAAAGTTACGCATCAGTCCGATCCAAATCATCTGCGTCTCCAGTGGCTGTGGCTCTCATTTGTGCCCTCAAGTTTACTTGCTGGGATAACAACTTACACCACTAGCGACATTGCACCGAGTCCGATCGTCTGGGCAATCTTTCTAGGGCTATATCTTGCAACGTTTATTCTCGTTTTTCTGCCATCCCCTTTTTTGTTTCCGGTTGAAGTTAAACCAATTATCTTAATGATGGTGATTTTATCGCTTGGGCTTTATCATATGAGCGGCTCTCGCATTTCACCTCAGCTTTTAAGCTTAAACATTGTGATTTTTCTCGGAGTCATCTGGTCATTTCATAGTGAACTTGCTCGGCTACGCCCTCCAGCCGCGCAACTGGCTGAATTTTATGTGTTTGTTGCACTTGGGGGATGCCTCGGCGGATTGTTTAATGCCTTGGTTGCACCATTGATTTTTCCTCGATTGATCGAGTATCCCCTGATGCTAGCAATCTCTGCCGCATGGTTGAGATTACCGGATGAGTGGGCAAAGTCGTGGTTCAACCCCCTCTGCCGAGTGCAAGCTTTGCCTGCCTTTCGATATGGCATTAGCATCTGTCTCGCTGTGTTAGTTGTGATTCCAAGACCAGAGCCAAACTTTGATGTCACAACCGTTGTGCGAAGTTTTTATGGAGCTTATCAAGTCGGGCAAACTCCGACCGCTCGCATTTTGCTGCATGGCTCAACCGTACATGGTGAACAAAAGCTTGATAAATCGCTCAGCCAGGTTCCGGGCAGCTACTACAGTTCTGGAAGTCCGATTGATGATGTCCTGCAAACGATTAGTGATCATGCTCATGTTGCCGTTGTAGGTCTAGGAGCGGGCGAAGTGGCGAGCCAGAGCAAGCCACAACAAAACTGGACGTTCTACGAACTTGATCCATTAATTGTTGAAATTGCACGATCGTTGTTTACATACTTATCTGAGATGCAAGCCAATCACCGAATTGTTACCGGAGATGGCAGGCTAGAACTTGACAAATCAGCAGAGCAGTACGATTTGATTGTACTTGATGCGTTCTCATCAGATGCCGTTCCGATGCACCTGCTCACGATCGAGGCGCTAAAGCTATTTCAATCAAAGCTCAAACCAAATGGGACGATCGTTTACAACATCACGAATGGCTACGTTGATTTAGAAGAACCACTAGCACAGTTAGCATCAGCAGCAGGACTTCTTGGCACGATGCGTCAAGACCGCAGAGATTTTGGCGATCGAGTTGAAGTTGGCTCTCCCAGCGATTGGGTCGTATTAACTTCTAACCGAAATCAAGTCGCCATACTTAAACAGCATCAATGGCGTGACCTTCAACGCGGAGAGATGGCAGTCTGGCGCGATGACTTCTCAAACCTCTACAGTGCATTGCGTCGTCACAAATCTAACTAGCGACGTTTGTTCGCATCGAGTGCTGTTGCCGACGCGCTATTGAAGCACGCCAGAAATCGGCGTGAATCTTGACAGTTATTTCCGATGCAGCAGTCATCAACAAGCTTTCCTCTTAGCAATAGTCTCGGAATGTAGTCTCTTCGCTGCGTGATTTGTAGTCCAACTGAGTGCCGCGCTAATGCCTGCTGATAATCTCCGCGACGTTGATACAATTCTCCAGATCCGAGATAAGCTTTGTCAAGGTCTACATACTGTGGAAAACGAGTGATTACAGCTTCGTAGCTCGATAGTGCCTTGTCGTCAGCAGCTCTGGAATTGAGACTTCGCAACCATCCTCCATTGTAATAAAAATAGTCGGCTCGCTGCATCTGAGCTTCGGGCGTATTCACGTCTTTAAGTCCATCCATTCGACTGACTTCTGATAGCTCTTGAGTTCCTGCCATCACAAGTGCGAATGGGAGCCATGCAAGTCCCAGCAGAACGATGACAAGTAAGCCAACGAGATGAAAAGACGATCGTGGCGCGGAGTTCTTTAGAAGCAAGTATAGAAAAAGCGATCGCATGGCGAGGTGGGGACGATTTGACCTTTCCATCATGTTCTCGAATCGGAGAAATGTCGATGTGATTTTGTACAGAAGTGGAACAATAACAAGTATAAAAACATAAATCGTTAGACAGGGCACTGTCGCGTTGCAATCAGCATCATCGATAATATGAGCATTCGTGTTGACGAATTTGTACAAAAATCATCTGCATATTCTATGTGAATCGACAATATGAACAATTGTTCGTTGCCTGCATATGATGCTACTGATCAAGCTCTCGTCCTTCACCAAGTCAGCTTGATTCGCATATTGTCCATTCGCTTTGACGGGGTTGAAGTTTACCGGATTGTTGATGGAGTAGTAGAGGATGAGCGTAAGCTAAATCCTGCCTATCAACCTTATAACATCACAATTCAAACGGATGCACGCGACGAGCCGATCGTGTTTGTATGGGACGCAACTCAAAATATCTCGGTTAACTCTTTATCACACATCGCGATCGTTGGATTTTGAGCAGTCAGGAGAAGTTAAGATGTCTGATTCGTTGTGGCAACAAATTATGCAGCAGGTTCGGCAGCACTCCGCTCCTGAAGTGATCGAGCAATCCTTAGACGATCGCGATTGTGAATCGCTTAAGTTGCCAAGTATCTCTCAATCTGCGATGAGCGTTCTTGAACCTTATGCCGAACTGGTTTGGGATCTCAATCAGGCTCGACAAAAGCCGCCGTTTCCGCCTGCTTATGTCCCCAAATCAGTCACAATTTTGTACGAAGATATGCCGTTTATTCGGTGGGAAGATGGACAATTCACGCTGATCCGAAATTGTCCGAATGCCTACCACCCTCAATTTACGGAGATTCAATTTGACGATCAAACCGCACTGTTTCTGGTATCGGGCGAAGCAATCGTGAATCGAATCGGAGCAATGGCAACGTTTGCCGAACAGCTAGAGCAGGCAGTCGTTCAAGGATAGCATTTTGGAGGTTTCGATGAGTACGTTTGAAGACAAATTAGCGGCTGGCAATCCGAATCAACCTGCAACTGATCGTGTGCTCGATGAAGTCGCTAAACGCCGTGGTGTAAGCCGCGACGACCTCAGCAATCTCAGAATCGAATATGGAAGTCGAGGAAGAGTCGTGTATGGTAATACAGTTCGGGGCGATCGCACTGGATCGCATAGTTTAATCGATGACACGATTGCAAACATTATTCTTGCCGCATTCAACAATTCGCCCGATACTAATGTAGTCAATCATCCAGGAAACCCATCAATTCTTATCAAGCTTGGCGATGAAGTTCTGCTGCGCGAGGAAAAGAGTGGTGCTACCTCAGTTAATCTACTTTATCAGCCTGAGCGTGAGTTCGAGCCTGCCATCCAGCAATGGACGACTACACTTTCTCCTTCAACACCTGAATTTCAAGCAAGCCGGGTGATTAACCAAATCGCACTGGCAATGAACACTGATCCGCAAGTGCTAGCGAATGAACTTGAAATTCGCAAAGTTGGAGAGGTTGTGTACGGGTCCGGCGGTGAGACAAATCACATTGACTCATATTATGCAAAGCAGCTTTTATCGCTTCTACAGCAAGACGTGAGTGCAACCCCTGCGGAGTCAGTTGGAACACTTCGCCCAGACTATCAGATTTTTCTCGGTGACGTGCTGCTACTAGAAACTCAGTGGAGTCTAAGTGGCGGTGAAGAGGTATTGATTAACCAAACTGGATTGCAGCAGTCCATTCCTTCGATTCTTGAAGTTGATCGATCTGCACCATCGGATCATAATTGGGCAATCAGAGCCATTACTGAACTCGAACAAAAAACACTAAGCACTAAGCAAACCGAAGGAACAAGACACACGATTTCCATCTTGCGAGATACACGAGTTCGACTGAGTGAGCTAGAGCATCAAGATCGTGCTGTAGATGCTCAGGAACTACAGGAGATCGTCTCAGAAATCACAGCAGGTGCAGATGTAGAACTCGATCGATTAAATGATTACTTAGCCACGAATCAAAACGAACATGGGATTCCACTTTCAACTGATCAAATTTGTCAGATTGCAGATGATCTTCAATCGATCAACCTTGCGAAAGAAAGTTTAGCGGCGGACATCGATGCCATTCTCGATCAGAGATCGCAGAGCACGGTGCAAGCATCGCATCCTAGATCTGAACCCACGATTTCTGAAGTCGTTGAATCAGCCAAAACTCTTGTTAATCCCTTAAACGAGCAACCCTCAAAACTTCATCGGTTTGAGGTTGCAGGCTATACTATTTTACTGTCACCAGAGGGGGAGACTGATCGCTTAACGATCAAATACGGTGACAGAGTGCTTGTTGAAGCGATTGGCGATCAAATTCTTTCTGAACCAGACACACCTCAATCCGCGCAAGAAATTCAAGGATGGACCCGTGACGCAGCAGGCGTGTTTCAATTGGAAACTCGAATCAAGCAGGAGCCTGCACCCAAAGAGCCACTTGGCGTAAACGTGCCAGCATTAGAAGTCACACAAGCTGAACTGGAGCGAATGCCCGAAAATATTACCAAGCGGTTTGTCCAGTCGTTTGTTCAGTCGCTTCAAACGCAAGTTCAATCGATTCAATCGCAAATCGCACCGCTTAAAACAGTACAAACATGGCTCCAAGCTGGAAAAAACTGGTTCGCGACTCGCTGGCAGGACGCACAGAACTATCGGGCAGCCCAAGTAGCCCATCAGTTGTTTGTTCGCGGGTATGTTCGCACTGGAGAAGATCGCTATCGCCACAATGGATTTGCGGTAACTCATACCGGAAACAGTGATTTTCGAGTTAACAATCTTGAAGGTGAACTAATCTTACGCTTTCGCATTGATGCAGCGTCTCAAGCAATCCATGTGACTGAAGCAGCAGCAGGAAGAATCAATTCGGAGCTGATCTCAACGCTCAAGGCAGTACAGCCGCTTGAAGTCGTGCGAGGCGGTGATGTAGCCGAACGGCTTCATTATGTCAACAGCTTGAAATTCGCGGCGATCGCAGAACGAAGCTTGCAGTTGCAGTTAGATTCGGTTTTTGACGGTAACTACTACCGGATCGAACGTAACGACGATACTCTTACCGTTACAGCCCAGCATCCACGCCCTGAACTTGATCAATCTCAAATTCTGCTCACGGTGCGTCAAGGGCAAATTGTTCACTCTGCTCTTTCGCAGCATGATTTTGAGCGGTTGGGTATTACTCCGCAACGTAATCCTCAACAGCAGTCTTCCCCATCTACACGGCAACGACAACAAGTTGAGATTGGGTGAATTCTAATGAGTGACAACGATTTTGAACAGTCTCCGTATGAATTATTTCTCAATCTTGGGACAGCTTGGTGCCCAAATTGGACCGAGCAGAGGCGGGGCTTTCATTGGAACTTAGTGTTAGTACCCTCCAGCACCGTTGAGATTGAGTCTGAAGATGACTACTGCTTACTCTTAGTGCGACGAGTTGAATGGCATCTTCAAGACTGGATTGAGCGATATGGGGATGAGATGAATGTTGATCCTCGCGATCGTAAAGCTGTTAAGCAAGCAACACTGCAACTGATTGAATCTCGGTTAGGCATTGAACAACTCGATTCAAGCATGAGCGATCGCGCCATTGCAACCGCGATCGTGAAGACAATCCAAACAGACTATAGAACTCATCTTTTTCCGCACACTCTACTGTTCCCCGTTACGACGCTTACAGCTACGGAAAGTCGAGATTTTGCAGACTGCATTTGGTCTGAAATCACTTTTGACGGTTGGCTTCTCGAAGCTATTCCTTAACAATCTATCCGTTCAGTCCCCGTATTTACAAGCTAGCTACTGTGATCTAGCTCGTTTTTCGTTTAGGTTGATTTATTATGGTTGCCCTACAATCTCAATACACTCCACGCAGTCGAGGAACAGGTATCGACACGGTTACACCAACCAACATGACCACAGCACTAGCACTAAGCCTTGATCGCGTGGAGCAAGTCACTGGGTTAAATGTGGATACTTATGTCGCGACCAAACTAGGAATCGATCGTGAAACGTTACACGATCGATATGCTGCTGAACAGATTGATACCTTAGCGATTACCTACCTCAATCTAGAGCGTGGCAAGGTTACGCTCATCGGTAACGATACAGGCACAGGCAAAGGACGGATTGTTTGTGGATTGATTCAAAGTGTGATCGCACCGATCGCACTGCCTGACATATCGCGGCTCTCTGAGTCAGAAAAAGAGCAAGCGATCGCTCAAATCATTGAGACCGCGCAGACGGCAAGCCAGAATCAGCAAATTGCGGTTTTTCTTACTGCTAAGCCAGAGCTATACGTGGATATGCTGGGGCGCGATATGGTGGATACGGGAATCAAAGACCGCATTCGTCCTTTCTTTACAAATGCAGGCTTAGATTTAGAGCTAAAAGCCCCAGATGGTCGAACGCTAGGATTTATCCGCACTGGAGGATCAGCCGAGCGATCGCGAGAAATGCGACGGCTAATCAATGAATTTCACAAAACGGGAACGATCGGTGACTACAACGTAGTATTCACAACCTACGATCAACTGAAAGAGAAAGGCTCGATTCGTCGTCAGTTTATCGAAGCGATCGCGCCTGTTGCAACGTTTATTCTCGATGAGTGTGATTTGGGCGGCGGTGCATCAGGACCACAACCTGAGTTGAACGCAAGTCAAAAAAGACAGCAAGCGGCTGGTGGTGACATTCGGAGTACATCTGGCTTTCTCACTGAAGTTGTTTTGCCAAACAGTCGTAACTATGCACTATTATCTGCAACTGCGTTCAAAGATCCATATGTTCTAGCTCGATTACTCTACCCGAAAAGTGAGATTCAGCAAACAGGATTATCTGCTGAGGCGTTAGCTTCGACACTCGTTCGGCAGGGTACTCCCGCCCAACAAGATTTCACCTCTAAGCTTGCAATGGCGGGGGAACTCGTTCGATTAGAGAAAAGCATAGAGGGGGTCGAGTTCACCAATACGTTAGTCACGGTGAATCTCACCAAGTTTCAACAGTCGATCGAGGTAATGCGGCTGATTGTTGAGTTCGATCGCGCCAAGCGGCTCGCAGTTCACACCCTCGAAGAAGCCGCCTACGTTCGTGCTGAACGAGTCAAAGCTGTTGATGCAAGTGCAGGTGAAGCTTCAGTTACGAGTACCTTGTTTAGCAGCACTGCCTACAACTTTGCTCAACAACTTCTATTCGCGCTGTCGAGTGAAAGCATTGCCAACAAAGCGATCTCTGAAATTGAAGCCGGACGAAAACCGATCGTCGGCTTCTACAATACAATGCAGTCAGCGCTAGAGTTTTACCTAGACGCTCAATATGATGAAATTTTTGAAGCCATCAAAGCGGACTATCGGGAGCAACATTTCGATCTCATTCGCGTTGAGCATCCCGATGTCGCCCCGGATATTTGGGAAGAGATTTTTCAGAGTCAATATCTTGGAGCGATCGTCGCTGCGGCAAAGCGCGAGTATCAAGCCTGGATTGCTACCAATCCGGAGATTGGTCTCAATGTTGGGGATTTACTGTTGCGGCAGCTTGAAAAGTGTCGCTGGGTGACGATCGGGGATGCTTACGGCGAAAAAAGTCGCTACCGCATGACCGACGATGAGTTGGGGGTTGGCGCGATCGAAATCGTGAATCAAATTCAGCGGCGAGTCGAAGCACTCGATTGGTCAGGCATTCCAATTTCACCGATCGACGACATTCTGCACCGCATTGCCCAACGCGGCTACTCGATTGCTGAGATGTCCGGGCGAAATTTGGGCTTGGACTACAGTAGCGGCACGCCTCGGCTGAAAACCGTAAATGCAAGCGATGTACAGGTTCGCACTGATGCGAAAGCCGCTTTCAACAATGGCACGTCTGACGCATTGATCACAAACATTACAACCGGATGGAGCGCTCATGCGAGTCGAACGTTTCAAGATCAGCGACAGCGGGTTTTGATTGTCGGACAAGCGCACCCGGATGTGAATAAATTTGTGCAATTCTTAGGACGAGCGAATCGCACCGGACAGCTTAACCCAGCGAAGCATTCGCCCGATCAAATCGAGTCTGGACGACCAACTTGGGGAAGAGTCACAGAGCGTTACGACATTCCGGGCGCGTTTGGACTGCCTCGATCTGAGCTAATCATAGCCGAAGGGATTCCATACGTTCAGCGCATCGTATCTGAAATTAACCGCAAAATGGATTCGCTCAATGCGAATACAACTGGAAATCGCCAATCCGCCCAATCGTTCGACGGTCCAAGCTTCTCGAACTCAGCAGGCGACACGGTTGCGGCTCAACTGCTGAAAGATGATGACGAATTGAACCAAGCACTCGATTATCCGCTAGTCAACTCTGAAACGAATGACGGTGCTGCAAAAAAAGTGACTGGACGCGCCATCTTTCTGCCGCTCGAAGAGCAAGGACGATTGTTCGCAACCTTGACCGAGCGCTTCAATGCCTACATTACTCAACAAGAAGCGCTCGGCGAATCTCCGCTCGAACAAAAGACATTGAATCTCGAAGCACGGACACAGGAAAGATTGGAACTCATCGAAGCCCAATCAACTTCACACCTGTTTGGCGGAGCCGTTACTGTCGAGCGAATGTTAATTAAAGCACTGCGAAAACCATATTCCAGCGAACAGATTCGCGACGAGATTCGCTCTCGCTTAAACCTCGACGACATGCCCGTGCAGCCCGACGACTTTGCTGCTGGATCAGCACTGCGTGAAGCCGCAGGTGAGCAAGTCGCGACGCGGCTTGATGACGCTGACGAGCGAGTTACGCAGCAGCTACAAGACTACGAGCAAAAACTCGATCAGTTGGCTCAACGACTGTTGCCAAAAGCAGGACTGCTTCGAGATCGCACACAGTTAGACTCGGACATTAAGGCACTTTCTGAACAGAAAGACGAGCCAGTGGACAAGGCAGTAAATCAGGAGATTAAACAGAAACAAGCTGAATTAAAAAAAGTTGAGTCGAAACTGAAGAAGCTAGAAAAAATTGAGCAGGATCAAGCAACGCTGAGATCGCGCAAACAAGACATTGAAACCCGCTGGAAATCGGTCAGAGCGTTGATTTCGGATTATTCGCCAGGGCAGTCAGTTTCGATTCGGACATCGAACGGAGCAATGCTCGGAATTATGCTCGATTGTCAGCGCAACGAAGGAGTGAAATCTCCGGTTGCGGGGAGCGCTTGGAAGCTGACGATCGCGGTTGTCGATAGCAGTCGTGAACTGACTCTCACGATTGGCGACGTGCTGCCCCCGTTTGGACGCATCACGCTGCAATCAATGGATTTCGGCTTAAGAACCGATCCGAACACCGGAGATATCGAACTATTGCCTGTGCCAGCGCTATTTGATCGAGCACAATCTGAGACGCATGAACTGCGCGAAATGCTAACGGGCAATTTGCTCAACGCCAAGAACGGAGGGAAGTACGTTAGCTTTACTACGGCTCAGGGTGTCGTTCGTCAAGGCATTCTGCTACCAAGAGAATCAAACGTTGAAAAAGAGCTTGCCTCAGCCCCGATCGTGGTCGCCAATTTTGCTCAAGCTCGACAACTCATCAGTGAAGGAGCGGTGTTACGAACCCCGGACAACTTAACGCTGCAAAAAACCAGCCGGATCATGGACGATAACACGCGCAGAGCCGGAGTGGAAGTCGCAGTTAGCGCGTCTCGTCGCGGCGGTGGACACTACTATACCGATGTCGAGCTACTGAAATGCACACTGAACCGCGAGGGCAAACCAGGATTTGCAAAGCACTCCGACAAAATGAAAGCCTTTGTTCCCGATGAAAATTTAGAAGCTTTTGTCAAGCTTCTATCCCAGACAGGCACACCGCTACAAGTGACTCAGACCGCGTTCAAGGCACGCGCTCGCGAAGTAACCGGACAGGAGTTAAAAACATTTGCAGCCATTAGCAACGATGACTTAGGCATGGCTGAATTTCAAATTCCAGTTGAGCAAATTCGCGCTGAAATCGAACAGCATCGTCTGAAAAACTCGACCCTCATTGCAGAGTCGATCGACGAAATCGACGATGAACGGTCCGACATTGACGTACTCATCGACGCTTATCAACAGCATTTCGCGAACGGCAGTCAGTTTCAAGATGTCCGGCAGGCTCGGCAGTTTGGCATTGAACAACTAGAGCAGTTAGGACGCAGCACGAATTTTCTTGATCGCACGATCGAGGAATGTATCGAAGGCGGCATCGTGCAGCAAGCGAAGCAGCTTGTCGGATCTCATCGTGCGAATCCCCTGGCTGCCTTTGATGCTTTGGTTGAACTCTACGAGCGACAACCGAATCTCTCTGCTCGCACCAGCGATAGTATTTTGTTGCAGCAGTACAGTACTCCGGTTCCATTGGGGTTGCTGGTGCAGGAATTAGCACAAATTCAGATGGCTCGAACAGTTTGGGAGCCGACAGCCGGAAACGGTGCATTGCTGACGGCAACGACGCGATCGACGCAAGTGTTGGCAAATGAAATTGATTCAAGCCGCGCAGAACGGCTACGAAGTCAAGGGTACGAAGTCACCGAGCGTGATGCGACCGAATTTAGATTACCGACTCAGGTAGACGTAGTAGTCGCAAATCCTCCGTTCGGCAAATCCGATGATCACACGGGAAGCCCGAAACAGTGGGAGGTTGATTTAGGCAATAACCCAGCACCGGGAACTCGTGCTTATCCGACCACTCAAATGGATCACGCGATCGCGTTTAAATCCTTAAGCGCAATGAACGATCGAGGTCGAGCCGTGCTAGTCCTTGGTGCGCCAATGGATCAAAAAGTTGGTAGGAATCCTTCCAAAGCCTACAACGGCAGTGACAAGCGAGCCTTCTTTTTTACGCTGTACAACAACTACAATGTCACGCAGCACTTTACTGTTTCAGGAGATCTCTACGGCAAGCAAGGCACTTCATTTCCCGTTGATGTCGTGGTCATCGAGGGGCGAGGCAAATCCGCGCTACCCTTACCCGCTGCCCAAAATCCACCCGTGTATCGAGAGTGGGCACAATTAAGAGCGGTTTTGGCAAAAGCGCTAGAACGCAATGGAACGATTGCCGCACCTCAAGCAACTAGATCTGCAAACATTGAGTCTGAAATCGCGCCATCGGATATAACAGCACCTGAGCAAGAATCAGAGCAGTTAGACAATCTAGAAAGCAATCCAGGAGAGGAAAATGAGGCTGCGACAAGTTCTCCACGCCGTTCGTCAAGAAGCCAACCGAACAATCCCACTTCGATCGATCTTCCGGTTCCAACTGTTTCAGAAAGTACAGCGATCGAGCCGCCAGAATCACTTCAGATTCCTCGCGAGCAACTGTCGCTATTAGAGAAACAAGCTGCAAGATTTTTATACGACTCTGGAATTGCAGAAGCAATCTTAGAGGGCGATCAGTTTAAGCTTGGTGTGGATCACGAAACTTATCAACCTCTAGCAATTCAATGTCAGGAAAATCGCTTGTCGTTCACACGCTGTCGAGAGATTGATGGTGATTTTATCTTAGATAGCGAAGCGGTGTTCCAAATTGAACCGACAGGACACCTCCGCTTTGTTGAAGTCGCATCGCCACTTCCCACAGGTCAAGTGGTGCGAAGCCCGGATCGTGCATTTGCAATGTCCCTGATTCGGGCATTGTACGACGGTGGCTTTGTCGAAGCGACCCAAGCCGCTTATGAGCGATCTCGACCAGAATCGATTGCACTTCGGCTCGCAAATTCAATTCGCAGTCTGCTGGGACGTGATTTAAATACTGTGCTGTCTCGACAAGTCGAAATCGATGGTCTTGACTATGTTTTCGAGTCGGGACGGCTGCTTGTTCCAGGTAGCAGACGATTTTATGAGTTTATCAGTGTGATTGTTGTTTCAGAGTCGCTTGCGCGTCCCGTGTTTTCCGTTGAAGATATGGACAATCAGCCGAGCGCAACTGTTTTTGATCAAACCCATCTCAGACGACTGCGAACCGAAATCGAAAGCGAAAATTTTGTCGTATTTCTGCCAGGTGAACCAGATGCACGAACGATGACGATCGAGGAACTGGTCGATAACAGCGCTGTTTTAGGGGCGAATCGCCTCAACGAGCTATCGATCGTCAACCAAGCAGTGATTCAGTCGGTTGAAACAGCAAGCGCGGGCGAGATGAGAGAGATTGCTGCCGAAGTGCTAGGCTACTCGACTGGCGTGAAACAAGATGCGACTGTCACAGATCCGGTTGCAGAAGTAACCTCGATCGTGCTCGAAGACAACACCCTTGAGGCACTACGGAAAATCGAAGCATTGCCGTTTCCGCTTAATCACTACCTTGAGGAAAAGATTGCGACTCCCGATGTGATCGTCCTGATTCAAAATCCAGCGCTCGGATGCTACGAGTGTTTCGGTGAAATTGCAACATCTGTTGCTCGATTGACGGGCGGACAGCTACGAACGATGGGGGTTGAAGATTTAGAAGTTCCGTTTAGCCGATTCTCAAAGTCAAGACTCGATCAAGTGGTTGAGCAGTTGCAATTTCAACAAGAAGTGGTCGTTGTTCACTCAAAGCACGATCGCGACACATTCCCGATCGTGCTTCTAGCTCCGGAGGAGATGCCCCTACTAAGCGTCGATCAGCCCACGCTCAGATATGAAGGCGGCATTGTTGTTTTCAATCGGGAAGAAATTGCAGCGATCGCAGAAACATTCGCTCAACAACATCAGTATTCTCGTGCAGAACTGAGAGACAATTTAAGCCGCATTGTGTCTACTGCGCTGCCTGCTCAACAAATCGAAGCTGCGGTCACAGCGTTGCTTGATGATGACTGTCGAGCAACGCAATTTTCACAGTCGTCACTCAACGTATCTACACCCAGCGCCGAGCAGCAAGAATGGGAGGCGTTTGTTCAGGCGAATACCAAAACGTATGGTCGTGGAGAAAAAACCGCGATCGAGCGCTTCGCTCAGATTCAAGCTCGCATCAAGCAGACTTTAACCCTGCCAGAGACCCTTGATCGTAAAGCAGTTAAACTTTCACTGCAAGCACTCAAAGAAGCGGTTGCAACAAAGCAAGGGCAACAGGTTCTTCGCACTCTGACGACAGGCGAAAATGCTCATGTCGATGGAAGCACTTTAGCTTCGCTCTTAGTTCAAGAGGCTTCGGAAATTCGTCGATCGTATGTCGAAGCAAAAATCAATGCGATTGAACCACTTTTACAGGATTTGCAAGCACGCTATTCTGAGTACCGATTTCATCGATCGAACTGGGCAAAAACCGAAGGCGAAGTTTATCCCTACATCAACATTTGCGATACCGCCGATCAGCGCGTTGCTTCAATTTACTTTGTTGAAGCAACGCCAAAGTCAATTGAAAACGCTGAAGCGAAACTTCAAGAACATCGAGCCACTGTTGTTCAATCGACTCCACAACGAGAATGCGATAAAGTATCTGCGGCTGCGATCGATCAAATCCGTCAGCATCTCGATCGACTAGCTGAGATTGTCACATGCATTGAAGTAGCACAACAGAATGACCAACAGATGAACGGCAACGGTCGCTATGAATTCGAGGCAGCGGGCGGACAGCAGAGAGAGCAAATCGATCACACAATCGCGATTGCCACTGTCACGTTTGATCAATTCCGAAATCTCGCTCCCACTCGCAACATCGATGCGGATCGCGTATTTGCTGAACTTGGTGGAATTCCAACTGTACCTGCATTATCTGAACTAGCACAGGCTTGGGCGCAACAGCATTCTCATGCCCATGAAACACCGCTCGTGCTCCAAACTTTCACTCCAGGGTATGCAACGCTTGAGACAGAGTGGGGAGTCTTAACCGCAACCGTTACGCTCCGCGACGACGACTTCTTACAAGTTGAGGTTATTGGTTCGACGGCAAATTGGCATGAGTATCCGAGTGAAGCTTACATCGGCTACGTCAGCATTGATGAGTGGTGCGACATGGGTGCGGATTTTAGCAATCCCAACACTTTCGCTCAGTTTGCGATCGAAGACCGACACACTCAGTTTCTCCATCAACTTAACCAAGAGCGAGATCGCCTTCAAACCAGCCTGGAGCGATGGCTTAATCGTCAGCCTGAGATTGAACTTGAATCTGTACTTGCGTCAGATCAGGCGCGTGAGGCTTTGATTGATCGGTTTCAATCGGTTTATCCAGAGCGCGATCGCGTTGAGTTAACGGTTGAGCTTCGTCGATTAGCGATTCTTTCGATTCTTGCGCCCGATCGTCTAGTTGAATTCATGCAATCCGCTTCGCTATCTACTGCATCAGATCTAGAGCCACAGATTACACCATCTATGTCTGTGGAGGATTCTATCAAGGCAGCGCAGCCCGACGAGCAACAATTAACCCTGCTGTCGTTAGACCAATGGGTAACGACCAACCAATCTACCGATTGGGACGACCCAGCTACACTTCCAACTCCCGTCAATGAAGAAACTACACTCGCGCAGAATTCTGAGATACAATCGTCCGTTCTTTCGCCTGCGAATCTCAAAGAGAGCACAAACCCGACTGAGGAAACGGGTCCTCAAGGAACTGGAAGAAGCTTTGAAGAACTGCATTCAGCAATACAAGGCACTGTAGAAATTGAGCAGCAAATTACGCTGCCTGATGTTGCCGAGCTTACTGAAGTTCAATCAACGTTACCTCCCGCTACTCAGACGGTTCCTGCAAGTCAAGTTGCGATCGAGACAATCAGCGCAATTAATCCAGAGGCGGCAAATCAACTGGCACCAATGCTACAAGCATATGATTCATCGCCGACGCTAGATCAGATGCGGCAGTGGTGGAGACAAGCCCTCGAAATTGGTCGCCCACCTGAGCATTTGCAGAAAATTAAAGAAGTCGGGATCGCGGTGAAAACAGGCACTGGTCAGGCAACCACAGAAGATTTAAGCCAGATGCAGCGTGACCAACAGAAGTGGCAGCAAGTCAAAACGTTGGTCGATCAAGCGCACCGATTTCTTGACCAGATTGGCAAAGACGAGTTCCAAAAAGATAACTATCGGATTCAGCGCTCTGACAACCAACTGACTATTACAGACATTAAAGAAGGTCGGGGTGACATTGTTCGACTGAATGGAGAAACATTGAGATCGAAAGTCATGAAGAAAGATGTTGAGCGATTCGCAACAGTTGATAAACTGGTGCAAAAGTTGCATCGAACAACTGCAAGCGCAGCGATCGCGGAGCACAGTTCATGAATTCTCTTTCATCGGTCTATGATGCGCTTAGCGCTCCCTGTGTTCAATCGCTTCGAGACGCAAACGCAGGAAAAATTTGTACAAATTTTTCCTGCTATCTTTACTGCAAATCTGAAGATGGATTTAATCCTAGAATGTTTTGGTGTTTTTGTACAAAAGTGCTAGCCTTGAGGGAAGGAGACCATTTTTCTGCTGAAGAAGCGAGGCAAAGCTGATGTACGGGAACAACGAGTTTTCCGCAGAGTACCAACAACTGATGGATCAGTTCGCATCACAGATGAGCGACCTAGAGCGTGATATGCTTCAGCAGATTCAGCGTTTGAACTACGAAAGCGCGAATGCTGCTATGCGTGAACGAGTTGCAGACGCTCAAATTCTGGCAGATTATCGGTTAGATCCACAGATCGGAGCGCGAACCGCAGCCTATCAAGCACGAATTCGCCAAAGTTATGTGAATGGCATCGATCGCGGTTATCAATCCGGCATGAGTCTATAACTCTAGTTCATTTATGAGTGTTGAATCAGTATTCGGGGAAGCTGTTGAGCAGGACACGATCAATGCTGATTCAACACTCAACCTCCTACTTGCTTAAGCTATATGGATTTTCTCTGCGAAGTCTTTCTCGAACAGGACTGGGACGATGCTCAACAGGCACAGCAAAAGCGTGATCTGCGTGTAGCTGAACTCGAACATCAGGGCTGGCAATGTACGGTAGGATTGTTTTACAACGTCTTGACTGGGAGCCGAATCTATTTAGTAGAGGCAACTTTACCGCCGCCACCTTCCGCAGAGCCGACACAGCACCAGTCTAAGCGTCGGTCTCATTCAATGCGTCCTCAACGTGCAATGCCAACAAAGCCTCGCCCCGCTTCCTATGAGAATCATTAGAGCTTGTTGATCGCGATCAACAAGCGAGCCGCGATCGCTATGCCAGAAGCATCGCATCAATACCACTACGCTTGAGACATTCCACCAAAAAGATTATGCTTTCAATAGCGATGCTAGTCTTCGGCGCAGAGAATAAAAGCTAAGCTAGATGGAAACGCAAACCCATACCGAAAATGTCGAGTACCGTTCCGATCGTTGGAACGGTTTTTTCTTGCTTAAGCAGCAGCACGTCAGCCAAGATAAATTTCACTCCCCTCCTCAATGATTTGTGCGATGCGTTCTCGAAGGGCAATCGCGGGCAAAACAAAATGAGCGATCGCATTTGGTTGGGGAGCATCGAATTGATTTTCTACCAGATATAAATAACCTAACTCCTGGTTCTCATAAGCTGTTATCCAGCCATATTCTGAGTCTTCGATCGTGATTCCAGCATGAGTTAAACAGTACGGGACAGCCGGAGGCAAGGAGACTTCATTAGGATGCGTGAAAAGGGCAATAAAACCATGTTACCCAAGACCAGGGAGCAACTACAGCAGCGGTAACTTTGATAATTCTGCTGCATTCGTGAATCGATCGTACATCCAGGTAACGTTTTCCTTGATGTGCGATCGTCACATAGCGGTTCTCGCACATGAGTCCGAGCGATCGAGCAATGGCTCAATCAATCTCTCCTGACGGTGTATCAAAGATTTGAATTCCTGGCTGCTCTAGCATAAATCCCACATCGGTCAGTTCCCCCATTCTCCCCGTGATGATCGCCGTCCAATTGCGATACTGCTTAGTCCCCTCGACGAGGTTGTTCCAGATCCTCGGTCGTACTGTCACGGTCACAATCGCACTCCCGATATCGACGGTAAAACTGCGCCAGTCGTTCTCAACCACAAGCGCGTCGGGAAGTTGCGTGATTTTGATTGTCAAGGGATCGAGCGCACCCGGAATTGAGGGCATCATGCACCTCCCTCAAGTAGCAGGAGTGCTCAGCTTGTAGTGTGGCGGCTTGTCCTGAACCTTCTCGACTTTGCCTGCTCGAATGGCGTGCATCAACGTCGCTCCCAAGGTTTTTCTCGCTCGCGGCAGGTCGGCTTCATCGAACTTGTCATACAGGGCTGCAATCAGATCGTCACTTGCATAAATTCGTGCTGAGTCTTGCTGCATAACTTGAACGATCGCATCACTCAAACCAATACCCTTAAACTTGCGCTTCAGTTGCTTGGCAACAAACGCTTGGGGTTGGCTTGACTTCTCTTTTGCTTCGGTCTTAGCCTTCTTCGTACCTGTTTTGCGAGAAGGTTGAGTCGGCGTTTCAGTTGCCGCCTGATCCAATAGTTCCGTCACAGATTCAACGCTGTCCTTTACGGGAGCGACTTCGACTTTTGGTGCTTCCTTAAGCAGGGCATTCAGGGTTTGAATGGCTTGATCGACTTCAGCACCTACGGAAGATTCGATTCCTGACACAATCGTCTCTCGATCGTTCATCAGGCGCACTCGCTCTTGTTCGAGATGCTTTTTCGTTTCATCGCTTAACACTGCGTAAGACATAGCGGCTTGTTCAGAACTAGATTGGTTTGATTGTAGTACTAGGATAGTCAAAAGAATGACGGCGAACCATTAAGATAGTTGAGACCTTAACCGCTGTTATTACGCTAAGCCTTATGTCTGATTCATTCGACAGTGCCGAAGATGCAGAACTCGTCCAAGCTGTTCAGGAAAGTCTACAGCAGATGTCGATCGAGCTTGAACACCCGCAGGATGTAGAAGCCATTCAACAGCTCTATCAAAAAGCGCAAGGACTGCTCAGCCACCTTTCTCCTGATCCGCTCACCGTAGCGCGAGTAACAGGCGTATTGCTGGTCTATCAACTGCCAGGGACGGACCCAGACGAAGTGCAATGGTTTGAGTCCGAGCTACAAAATGCTCCGGACCTTGAATCGATTGAGGAGCTAGTGGATTCCATCTTCCGCCCTGATGCTCTGTAGCCCTGAAGGGCTTGCAGCCATGAGATTGCTTCTGTTATCAAAATGGGATCGCCGGATGTTAGAGAGCTGTGCATTTGTTTGATCTGGTAAGAAGTTGGCATGGTTGCTGAATCAGCGTGTTGGACTGCGGCTTGGAGCACATCTTGCCAAGCTTCAGCATCGATGCCTCTGGCACACGCGAGCGTGACCGATTCGGGTGCAAGGCTAGGAGAGACTGCATCAAGCACGTTTCCGTGTAGCGCAGCTATCGCGTAAGTTGCTTCGTCCGAAGAATTACCGCCATTACCAGATAATAAGCTTGGAGGGCTAATGCTCGTAGTTTCAACACAATCCTCTGATTGAGTGATGCTCGATTCTTCAGTTTCCAAACTTAAGAACTGCGGATGCCAGAGATCTTTATGTCGATAAAGCGATCCGCCTCCAATGTGGTATTGCAGCAGTTTCTTAAATCGTTCAGTTGCTTTACTGGGTAGAGATTCTTTGTTTAACAAATCTGCGATCGCATTCCGAATCTTTGATCGTGCAGATTCCGATTGCTGTTGATTCCAGTTTGGCACTTCACTGATCTGACGATCGTGGTCTTTGATCTGAGCTTTGTATTTTCCATTCGCATCGCCATAGTGAAAGTAGTGACTAGCTTCGACACACCGCGCCCATTCTGCGGCTCGATGCTCAATCTCATGCTGATGCCGACACCATTCTTCGTATCCCGGAAGCGATCGTGCGACTCGCACAATTTCATCGATCAGGGCTTGTCCGCTCAACGACTTGCCCCCTGCAATGACATGATGAAACACATACGATCGCATCGCAATCCGCCCCAACAGTCGATTGGTTTGTCCATGTCCTGTCCAGCCAAGTTCAATTTCTGCATTCAAGTCATTCAGATACTTATCTGCCTTGCCAGAAATGCGAAATTGCTGGCGACGGAACTGCTTTAGGATTCGCTTAATTGCACCAGAGTTGATCGTGTTGCGTGATCGAGCAAAGTGCCACTGCTGTACAAATGTGGTGCGATCGCTCCAAATTGGTTGAAAGTCTAAATTTAACAAATAGGACCCGATTTGCATGGGCAGTCGATGAGCATTGAATAAACTGAAACTGCCATCGTTCCGATAAGGTTTGGGATTTGGAAAGATTTCAAGCTGCCCCGGTTTCACGATAAACCCTGCACTTTCAAGCAAAACGGAGATCGCGATCGCGCACTGCCAAGAGCTTTGTGGCTCTTCAAATGGAAGATAGATGTGCAGTCCACCACTGTAGCTCGAAGTACAAACAAGATAACTGACCAGCCCCAGTGGTTCTAAAGCGCTGATCATGCGAGCGATCGCAAAGGGATCTCGTTTCGGGTGATAAGAGCTGCCTGCATCGATGTCGAGCATCGCATATTGAGTTTTTGTCCCGAAGCGCACACCGTAGAGGTAAGACCCTTGAGCAATTTGGCGATCGCTCAAGGGGTGACGGCTTTGTGTCTGCCAATCTGGAGTGTGTGACGGCTCTAAATAAGTTGCCCAGATGTAGTCATAGCGATGTGGGAATAATCGCAGAAACAGATCTTCCGACTCTTGAATCGATTGAAAGATAGATGAAGAAGTTGATAACACAGGACTGACGCAGAATGATACTGAAACTTGCAAGGCAAGCAGAACGACTGCGCGGAATTATGACAGATTCAATTTTTCGGCGTTTTAGTGCGGATCAGTCTTGATCAGACTGATCAGATGTCATAAAAGCCCCGAAAGCCTTATAGCATCAAGAGTCCGAAAAAAGATTATGGGAGGATTTGGGGTAAATTGTGGGAGAATACGGGGCTAAATTGGGAGGATTTGGAGTCGTTTGTCATAAGCATCAAATGCCCATGTGATGCGAGTTTAAGCTCGATTTTGACCGTTAAGATTTTTATGACAAGCTCGATTTATGACAATCAATCGAGCGCAAAAATCTGGCAATTGGTCATAACTCCAATACGCGCCGGAGGGCAGCTTCAAGCTCAGATGTGATCGGACGCTTACTCGACTCGATTTTAGCGATCAGACTTTGATCCACATCGATCGTCCCCGCCAGCTTTGCCTGAGTCCACTTTCTGGCTTTGCGAGCTGTTTTCACTTCAGATCCCGTCAGTTTTTCCGTCGCAGAATTGCCGCCTAACTGCTTCTGTCGAGGCTGCTTTGATTGAGTCAGTGCTTCCATGCGTTGAGGAATCGGATTCGGTGGCTTAATCACCAGTTTCTGCTCTAACCATAATTCAACCCAGCCCTTTGGTTTACGTCGCTTTTGGTCTGGATTCAACCATTCTGGAAAGGGTTTCACGTAGAACATGGGGGTTGTGTCTGGTTGTCCACTTGATTCTGGTGAGTAGTCTTCTGGATGCCAGCCTAGATTCAGGAGAAGTTTGAGTGCGTGATTCCAGCGATCGAACAGCGATCGTGATTTTTCGCTACTTTGTCGGGCTTCTCGAACTGCACTTTCGGTGAGAACGGCTTCAAGCAGCGATCGGACTTTATATTCATATGGGTTGCGATCTCTGGCTCGAATCCGAACATCTAACGTCAAATGAATCGCTAAACGCAGTGTTAATTCATCGTGATACGGATCAAGTTTGAGAATGTTCAGCGCAAGATAGCCGAACTGGTACAACGCTTCCTTTGCTCTACTTCCAGCTTGATTCAGGAAATGTGCTGTCCACAAGCCCGGACGTACTGTGATGTAAACCTCATTGGGTTGCTCGATTTTGCCAGTGGTTAAGTCAAACTGTCCATGTACATCGATCAGAACTTCCCACATCCTGCCAACCGGAGTACTTGCATCTAGTTTTTTGTTGCCTCGTCCTTCGATCCAGACGGCTTTAACGAGCAAGCAAGATAAGGCATAAGCAATGCTGGAAACTTCATTTCGCTTCGTGGGTAAGGTCGAACTATGATTTCTATCCCAACCCAATTCAGCTACAATATCACTGGCTTTTAGGGTAAACGTACTTTCCCACGGCTTCCCTTGACGCATGGCGTGAGCCGCGAAGATGAATTGCAACTTTACGGTATTGAAGCCAAACTTGTTGATGATTTGTTCCGCTGCTTCCCAGGGTAAAGCTTCAATGTCACCCGGACTTGTAATGTAGTGTTCGAGAAAATTGCTTTGATTTGTTCTTGACGCATAGCGAAAATGCGCGATACCACTGGCATCTGGCTTCCAAAGATCGGTTTGAAGCTGGGCTGAGATACTGCTGACGATCGGTAAACCTGTCGGAATCGCCGCGATCGCATCGACCTGTGATAGCCGAACTTCGGTTGGAGGAGACGGTTTTTCGATCTCGCCGCTGTGCAATCCGAGGAGTTGCGCCAGGGCAACCAATGGATAGTTTGGCAAATCTAGATCGCTCTGAATTTGGTTGACCAGCGTTTGGGAATAGAATTCTTCAAGCCGATGGATCTTGCTTTGAACGGAGATCGAATTCTGCCCAAATAGATAATCAGAAAGTTTCTGCTGTAGCACTTCTGGCGATTCAGGAGCAGACTCACCACTATCTACCCGCTTCAGGTCTTCAAGCGCCCAGACAACTAAATTTGACCAAATCTCCTTTGCTGCCTCTTCCCAAAGATGGCGCTGCTCGAATATCGTCTCGACTAGCGATTTAACTCGGCTCAGTAGCGTTTCACTTTCAAGATTGGTTCTGATTGTTGCAGGAGCACTGTCATTTGCAATCACCTCAAAGTAGGGTAGATTCGTCTCGATCGCAGATGAACCGCTGGTTGAATTAGAAACTCGCTGCTGATAAATCGTGACAAGTCGCTGAGTCAGTTGAACTGTAACCAGATCGAGTAGCGGCGATCGAGTTTTAAGATATTGAGCTGTAACTTTGATTTGTTGGGCAGTTGGAGGAACTTGAGCAACTCTTGGCAAGACAGGCAGTGAACCGCTTACATCTAGAGAGTCAGCCATATCAGGGATAGCGCTGCTCGCCGAGTTTAATTCGAGTTCTTGTGGGTTCTGTGGATGCTCGATCGACAACTGAGGCAACCCGTCCGGGGCGACTGCTTGCTTCGGTTTACGGCTCTTAGTGGCACGACTGCGCGAATTGCCCGGTTTCACGGCTCGGTCTCCGATCGTCAGAAATTTTCTCAAAGTATTTGTGTCTATGCTACCACTCCACTTCCTGCAACTCCTGAATCGGTTGCGTCGAAGCGCAAAGCTGAATACGAGCATGAATCAGAAGCTTTTTCGATGCGATAAAAGCTTCTACCACATCGAAAATGTTTTAATCGGCTCCTGGAATCGCAATTTTCGATATGATAATGAAATGAATCACATCGAAAATGTTTCTGTAAGCCCTCATCTCCAAGCGGAACGTCGTCGGCTGCTTGACGCGATCGCGCAGATCCGAAAATCTGGCGAAGTTGCACCTGCGTACTACTGGCTTTCGCCGCAAGTTGAAACGAAGGAGAGTGGTAAGACCTATGAGTACATTAAGCTCAACGTCAAAAAGCCAGCAGACATGAAGGTAAAAGCGCGATCTCTCGGTAAACCTGGCAGCGAAAGACATCGGGAATGGCAGCAGGCTCTAGCACGTCGAGATGCGATCGTGGAGCTGGAGCAACAAATTACGCTCGTTGAGAATTTGCTCGATCGCCAGAAAGCGCGATCTGCGATCGTGACCTTACCTCAAAACGGGTAAAGATATCGGAATTAAAAAGAGCAGCGTTTTATGAATGATGAGCTTCGAGCAAAAGCGGACCGAATGCTTGCAGTCTTGTACTCAACCGATTTCGATCGCGGTCATCCGATCACTAAAGAGCTAGAAGGATTGCCCAGCCATCCTGGAATCTATGCGATCAAGCATAGATCTGGAGAAATTCTATATGTTGGAAAAGGAAAAGGATTGAGAGAACGTCTGAAGAATGGACATAAGGCGTTTTTCTGGGCTTGGGTCGAAGGCATTCAAACAGAGGAGGTGTCGATCGCTTTTGTTTCCCTTCCGTTCGAGGATTGGTTACAATCGTTGGAAATAGAGGTGTTGATCCTCCAAAAGCTCAGACCACGGTATAACTCTCAAATTAGGCAGGAAGAGTAAAATGCTTCAGCAGCTTAAGACAGAAGAACATCTTTCACCGGAAGTTGCCCAAGCCTTTTTGGAAGGGCTGCCGATGCACGTTCGAGAAGCATTAGAAGCGAATGCACGAGACATCAATTACCCGGTGTGGGCTGTGGTCGAGATGGCAATCTCCGGGTACTTGAACGAAGATGCGCTCAGCTTCAGAGACTTGAATCCCGCTGAGAGGAAGAAGGCGAGCCAATTGATCGAGGAGAGCTGTTAAGCGATCGTCCCCACTGAAAATTGAGCTTTCGATGTGATAAATGTTGGAATTATATCGAAAATTGATTGGGTTGCGCCTCTAAGTTGAGCTTCTTTGCGCGAGCGAAGCGATCGTAACTTGTACAAATTGCTAACTGTTCTCAAAGGAATGTAGAGGGGATCGCAGCAGCATCGCTAAGAGAGTGTTTCAAAGTTGTAAAGAGTTAAGTGTGTTAGCACGTCAATGCTTAGACCGTCGCATCCCGGACAAAGAAACACTGCCTCAGAAGTTGAGGCTTGACAGCAATCGCGCAATGCTCAATCTTCGCCTGTGGATTGGCGCTTTTCCACTCAAGATGCCCGCATCAAGCTCAAGCGTCTCTATCCTTTTCCTGATTGACTAGCTACTAGAGCGGAAGATTGAAAAATGAAGTTTTCGAGATTTAGAAGTACTCAACAATAGTATAACCAGCGCCTTGCAGAACCATGAGGATGTACCAAGACATTGCGACTCCAACCATGTTCGCACCCTACGGGGAAGCGAAGCTAACGTTTTACGGATGTACCAAAGCCGCTCATTCAGGTCTTTTACTTTCTCGACTAGCGTGATGTTGTGGTACCAGGTAATTTGTCCAAGAGGCGCTTGGACAATTGATTCGTCCGGATAGGCAGTGGCGAAAGCTCGCATATACATGAGATTTGAGCGAGAGAACCCCTCCATCTGCGGAAAATCTCGCTTGAGATCTTTCGCCAAGCGTTCAATGATTTTTGCTCCCCAACCTTCTTGCTCCTGACGTAAAAGAATTTCTCGCCCAATGTGCCAGTAGAGAAGAACCAATTCGCGATTGACCGAGAGTGCGGCTCGGATTTGGGCAGCGCGAATTCGCTCCTTCAAGGCACGGAGAAACCCATCGTAATCGTCGGGAAGAAAAGTGAGTTGCCGGGACAAATGAAAGCTTCCTTAATTCACTACTAGAGATACTTGTAACTTTAAAATAAAGTTTTGGAATTTCAACGACTGAAACCCTGATGCTGCCATAGCAAGGTGAACCCAGGCATAAAGATAAAGGGTAGTCCTAAACAAGTAAGGATAAAATGATAGGCAATGTTTAGATTTTCCTGGTGTTGCAGTCATGCTTTCTTGTCCAAGTTGCGAGTCAAAACATGTCGTCAAAAATGGCAGAATTCATAACGGCAAACAGAACTATCGGTGTCGGGACTGTGGACGACAGTTTGTACAAGACCCGCAGAACAAACCGATTGACCCGGCAACCAAAGACTTGATTGACAAACTGCTATTGGAACGCCTGTCGTTGGCAGGAATCGCGAGAGTAACTGGGGTCTCCGAGTTATGGTTGCAACGCTACGTGAACGCCAAATACGCTGCTGTGCCGCGACGGGTGAGCGTGAGCGCTAAAAAAAGGGGCGGTTGACCATTCAATGCGATGAATTGTGGTCGTTTGTCTCCAACAAAGGGAACAAGCAGTGGGTTTGGTTAGCCATTAATGCCAACACACGTGAGGTTGTGGGTGTTCATATTGGAGACCGCTCAGAAACCGCAGCTAAAGCGTTATGGCAATCCTTGCCTCCGGTCTATCGGCAATGTGCTCTATGCTATACCGACTTTTGGAGTGCTTACGCGGCAGTGCTACCGAGCAAACGACATCGGGCGGTGGGCAAGGAAACGGGGTTGACCAATCGAATTGAACGATTCAACTGCACCTTACGACAAAGAATCTCGCGCTTGGTGCGAAAAACGTTGTCGTTTTCCAAGAATTTAGACAACCATATTGGTGCAATTTGGTACTTTATTCATGACTACAACGCATCCTTACCTATTTAGGACTACCGCTTTTTGAAAGTTCCGAAAGATGTGGAAGGCAACCCACTCTCTGGTACTCACATGCACTTTAGTCCTTCGGGAGATGCTCGTGGAAGCTTTGCAGATGCAACGGTTGTTCGCTATCTTACGAACACTCCAACCGATGATCGATCTGGCAAAATTTCAGGTGAATTTGAACTCACTCCAGCCGAGCAAGCTGCCTTCTTAGCAGGCGATTTCTATATCAATGCCCACAGCAATATTGATGCTGATGGCGATGGTAAAGCTGGATTCCCAACGGGTGAGAATCGCATCAACTTTAACCAAGACGTAGTGAAGTTTACCTAAGATTTAGGATTGCGAAACCTGGGCGCTGCTGAATGATGGTGTGATGCCCTCGTCCGCAATCCTTCTTCTACTGTGTATACACAATCTCTTCTCGGTTTGGCTTGTCGGGGGTTCGCCCCCTAAATTCCCCAGAATGGGGAATTTAGCGATTATCTTGAATGTCAAGCCACTGGTGCAATTTTTTGGGCGCTTGTGCCTACCTGCTGGGGATTCCAAGCCCTGCCCGCTTTCAGCATCGCATTCAGGATTGTCAACAATTTTCGCATACAAGCCACCAACGCCACTTTCTTGGCTTTGCCGCGTGCCAACAACTGCTCATAGGTCACTTTCAACACGGAATTGTGCCGCACTGCCACAAGTGTTTCCATGTACAACACTTGTGGCAGTGCGGCACGACCGCCGAACACCCGGCGTTTGCCACTCATTCCATTTTCGTAGTTGAACGGAGCCGCCCCGAACTAATGCCGCAATTCGCTTTGCGTCTAATTGTCCCAGTTCTGGCAGCATCGCTAACACGGTCTGCCATGATGCGCCCGACTCCGGGAACGCTCAACAGCAGTTTCTGGTGCTGCCGCCACTCGTGCGATTGCTGCACTTGCTGTTCAATCTCTGCCTCTAACTCTTGCAGTTGCTCGTTGAGCCATTCAATGTGCCGCTCCACACTGGATTGTTTTTGCTCAAGGTTTGCAACGTTTGGTGGTTTAACTGCTTTTGAGGAGCTGGAGTTTGCGTCGGTTCTCGATCGCGCCACACAAACAGCGGAATACTTAATTCTCTAGCAGAATTACTGCCGCGATCATGAGCAAATCAACGATCAATCCGGACGATAATCCCCGCGCTCAATTTGCCAGAAGACTTGGTTATACCGCCAAGCTGCAAGCGCGATCGTCACAATTCCCAAAACCACCAAACTTAGCCCCAAATTCTGCGAATTGAATAAGGAATGCGGGGGCGCATTCTGTCAAGTTAAACTCAGGTTCAGTTGAGTCAGAAAGAGACCAAATCGAGCCAGCGCAAACCCAAAGCCGATCAGTTAGCTGGTTTGCAGTCAGCGATCGCGAAGTTCTTGCTAAAAAAATTCCTGTGGGTATCGCATCATCTTGCTGGCATTGACCGAAATGTGAACGACCGCTTGCTGATAAGAATGATTCCCATTCTTTGCATATACTGGAGATTCAATCTGTGATCTCAGTCTTAATGTCCTAGTGTATGAGCAAGTCTAACTCTCCTAAAAAGCCACGTTCTCAAAAAATTGATGCGCCAACCTGTGAAACTCATTTAGTGCATTTAGAGAATGTACGTCAGGTACAACAAGCTGTATTGTCTATTTCGCAGGCACAGCGAATGGCAGAATTCTTTACCGTGTTGGCAGACCCAAATCGCCTCCGAATTTTGTCAGCCTTGGCTTTACAGGAACTCTGTGTATGCGATTTGGCAGTGGTTGTAAAGATGGGGAAATCGGCTGTGTCGCATCAGCTTAGAGCGCTTAGAGCGATGCGGCTGGTGAATTACCGTCGGGAAGGGCGAAACATCTATTATCGTTTGGCAGATCATCATGTGGTGAATTTATACCGGGAAGTGGTAGAGCATTTAGATGAGCCAGAAGCCTGATTTTTGCAGGCAAATTCTCACGATAAAATTCAAGCATGAGTGCTAAATCTGCCCGTTCCTACATTGTGTTGTCGATCGTCGCTGCAATGCTGACGATCGCGCTAAAAGCATCGGCTTACTTCCTGACTGGTTCAGTCGGGTTGCTATCAGATGCACTGGAATCGTGCATTAATTTGATTGCTGCACTGGTCGGGTTTTGGGCGCTTTCCTTTGCTGCGAAACCGCCTGATGCTGAACATGCTTTTGGGCATTCCAAAGCGGAGTATTTTTCAAGCGGTTTAGAAAGCGCTTTGATTATGGTGGCTGCAGTGAGTATTGCCATTGCTGCTTGGGGAAGACTATTTGACCCACAGCCGATCGAGCAAATTGGATTGGGACTTGCACTGTCATTGGTGGCAACAGCGATTAATGGCGGTGTTACTTTCGTCTTACTTCGCGCTGGACGACGACTGCGATCGATTACTCTACGAGCCGATGCCCATCATTTACTCACCGATGTTTGGACTTCAGCCGGAGTCGTAATCGGTATCTTCGTTGTGAAGTTAACTGGATGGCTTGTTCTCGATCCGATTATTGCGCTAATTGTGGCGGCAAACATTGTTTGGGCAGGATTTCGATTGCTGCGTGAAACTGGATCAGGATTGCTGGATCGATCGCTGCCCGCTCATGAGCAACAAATGATCATGGATCGGCTCATCCCTTATCAAGAAAGCGGCATTCAATTTCACGCACTGTTAACGCGGGTTGCGGGATCACGTCGCTTTGTGTCCTTTCACGTCTTAGTTCCTGGAGACTGGACAGTGCAACATGGTCATGACTTGTGTGAGGAACTTGAATTAGCGATCGCACAAACACTTCCCGGAACTCACATCATTACTCATCTAGAGCCATTAGAAGATCCCACATCTTGGGCTGATCAAACCTTAGAGCGAACATCTACAGATCAAATGCCAAATCCCTAAAGTCAGACTTCAGGGACGTAAGCTTGATTGATGCTGAGAAATTTACTGAGTGCAAGCCATTCTCGCATTGCGCCACATCACATTGCGAAGATGATGCGGATTGTTAACGACAGGCGGCTTTGCAGAGGCAGCGTCACCCGTACAGGAGCTTGACCGGGAGATAGGAGCAGCAGGCGATTGAACGTTGATCGATTTCACCTCACCTTTGCCAACAGCAGCTTGAGCATCTGACGTAGGTTGAACCATTGGTTTAGTTTGAATTGTCCGAGACTGATCAAATCTCCAGATTGCAGGTTGACCGCTGACGGTGATCGGACTTGCGATCGCAGCACCCATCGAAACAATAGATGTTGCAACGAACATTGATGCTGCAGTGATTAACTTATTCATGCGAGTGTTCTCGTTTGTGTTTGGATGATATTTATCAGTTTGCCTTTCGCAAATGAAAGAACGATGAAAAAACATATCGCTAAGTAAACTTTTTCGCCACATCTTAGAACTGAGGCAGAATCAACTTTACACATTCAAATTGGTTTAAAATTCATCCGTGAATCACAACAGCATTGATGCTGGTCTTCATAAACTTTACAAAACTTTGCTCTATAGATTCCGAAATTGCAGCACATTGGCTTGATTCTTTTTAGAATTCTGGTGTTGTAATGGTGAAATTTATGCGTTTGATTCATCAGTTTATGCTGACCTCTGCTCTGATGGCAGGCGTGAGTATTCTCGCTCCAGTTGGTCAAGCATCTGCTCGATCTCAGAACTCAACTCCTGCTCAGAGCGTTAATCTTGTGAATCAGGGCAAGCAACGCGCTCAGCAAGGAGACTTTTCAGGCGCGATCGCACTTTACACTCAAGCCATTCAAGCGAGTCCAAAATACGGAGATGCTTATCTTCATCGGGGATTGGCGCTGCATGATTCTGGCAATCCACAACGAGCGATCGCAGATTTTGAGCAAGCTGTAAAGCTAGAACCGAACAACCCTAAAGCGCTCTACAACCGAGGTGAATCTCGATCAGACATCGGTGATTTACAGAATGCCTATGCAGATCTAACTCAAGCCATTCGAGTGCAGGCGAACTATCCAGAAGCATTTAATACTCGTGGTGTCGTTCAGGCAGGACGTGGAGACTTCAAAGCAGCGATCGCCGATCTCACCCAAGCGATCAAATTGCGTCCGAACTATGCCGATGCGTTTTATAACCGAGGAAAAGCGCGAACTGAGAGCAAAGATGTCAACGGCGCGATCGCAGACTTCACTGCTGCGATTCGACTTGATTCGGACTTAGCAGAAGCTTATGGGAATCGTGGTCTGCTGTATGCTCAAACCGGGAACAAGACATCGGCACTACAAGATTTGCAAACGGCTGCAAAGCTATTTCAACAACAAGGAAATCGAGAAGGCTACCAAGAAACGCTGTCATACATTCAACAACTGCAACGGTAGAACGAATCTATCTCAGACGCAATCAGGTTTGATCGGTAGAAAATGACTAGATTTAAGCGGTAAGCGGACAGTAAATGTAGTGCCGATACCGATTTGACTTTGAACCTGAATACTTCCGTCATGAGCCTCTACGATGGCTTTGGCGATCGCGAGTCCTAAGCCTGTTCCGCCACTGTTGCGAGATCGATCTGAATCGACTCGATAGAAGCGATCGAATAAGTGGGATAGATCTTCCGCAGCAATTCCAATCCCAGTATCTTGAACTTGAATCGCTGCCAAATCACGCTCTTGATACAGCTTCAGCGTAATTTTTCCCGCAGGAGTGTACCGAATCGCATTAATGACCAAATTCGATAGTAAGCGGTAGATTTGATCCTCATCTGCAACAATCTCTAACAGTCTATGGGTTTCAATTTGCGCGACCAATGATAAATTCGATGCCTCTGCCAGGGCTGCAAACTCATCGATTAAGTCGAATATCAAATCGTTCAGACATAGCGTCTGCGGTTGAAAGGTTAATGTGTGTTGTTCTAAACGAGATAGCAGCAGCAAATCTTTGACCATTCCCAAAAATCGACTGACCTGACGCTCTAGTGTTGTAAAGGCTTCTCGCGATTCAGATTCGCTAATTTTTGGCATTCGCAGGACTGAATCGATCGTCGCTAAAATTGCCGTGATTGGTGTCCGGAGTTCATGAGCCGCATCCGCCGTAAATTGCTGCATTTGTTGATAAGACTGTTGCATTGGGCGCATTGCTAATCCAGACAGCCACCAGCTTGAAAGTCCCACTAGCAAGACTGAAATCGGTAAACCAATCAGCAGCATATTTTGAAGGGCAGCGAGACGACGATCGACTTCTCGAAGCGATCGTCCCACTTGCAAATAGCCCCAGACTTTTCGATCAATCGTATGTAATGGCAGCGAAATTTGATGAAATCGTTCGCCTTCTCGATTTTGCAGCGTTTCCCATTCAATCTTTCCAGAAGTCTCTGGCAATCCTTCTGATCCCAGTCCACTTGTGGCGACTAGCTGATCTGAACGATTGACAAACCGCAAATAGTAGTTACTTTGATAGACTGAAGCAATTCTGCGATCGAGCGCATTCTCCAAGCTATCCGTACCGCCGTTTGATTGAAGACACGGGCGATTTGCAAGGCACAAATCAGGAAGCGTTCCCTCTAGCCTTTGTGGAACTTTTCCGGGTTCAGTTAAATACTGTTCAAGATTTCTGTGAAAGGCTTTCGCAATTCCTTGTAACTCTTGATCCACCGAGTAAAGGTAAGCCCGAACTAAAACTTGATAGCTAACTAATCCAGACAATCCCAGCAGTAAAGCCATGACTGCTGAGTAACAGCCTGTAAGTTGTAAGCGAGTGCGATCGAGTATTTTATTTCGCATAGCAAGGATTTAGCCGATAACTTCCACCCGGAATCGTCTCGATCAAATCGCCACAGTTGATTTCTGCTAAGCGTCGTCGCAACAAACGAACTTGCGCCGCGACCACATTGCTGATCCGTTCTGCATCCAGTTCATAGAGATAATTCAAGATTTGATCGCGGCTCATCGCTTGCCTGGGATGCTTCATGAAATACTCCAAAAGCTGAAATTCTTTTTTAGAGAGGCGAGTGGTGCGGGGTGGCGTATCTGGGAAATAACAGCTTAAGGTACGGTCTCCATATTCCAGAGTGAGATAGCCAACTTGAAGCTGTTGGGTTTGGAACTGAGGCGCTCGACGCTGCAAAGCTCGGAGCCTTGCCAATAATTCTTCCATCCGAAACGGCTTGATCAGATAATCATCGGCTCCGGTATCGAGTCCGAGAACTTTATCTTCCCAGCGATCGCGGGCAGTTAGCATCAAAATCGGCACGGCATTCTGCTGCGATCGCAATCGTTTGCACAATTCTAATCCGCTTAATCCAGGCAGCATCCAATCGAAAATTGCCAGGGTATATTGCGACTGTTTGAGGCAGCACCACGCTTCATCGCCATTCTGCACCCAATCCACAATAAATTGCTCTTGCTTCAGGGTGCGCTGGATCGCCGAGCCGACATCTAATTCATCCTCAACCAGCAGAATCTTCATACCCGCAAACTCTAAATCGGCGCTTTCAGCCTGTACCAGTGCATCATTATAGGCGGTGATCATAAATCCGCGATCGCGACATAACTTTCAGTCTGTCAGACCACAATGAAAGTCGAGTGAAATTTTAATCAAAAACAGACCGCCAAATGACTGCAAATCATCTAGCGTTCTGTTTTAATGTGCGATCGCGAACCTCGAACTATTGCTTAAAGCCAAATCGCCCGTTCATTTTCTTGCCTGCTACATCTGCCAAAATCGCAACTTGATACTCTCCTGCTGCTGCATCTTGAAGAACTGCCTTGTATGCTTTCTCTGTCGTATCATAATTCATCTCCAGCGGCTTCTGAGAACCATCAGGCATTTGTACTTGAGCCGTCACTTTCGCATCTGTTACAGGTTGATATGCCTTTCCTTTTTGTAGAAAAAGATCCAGACTGGTTCCAGTCTCTGCTTTGTGTGTTGCAAATTCTAGATGATAGTCGCCGACTTCAACGACTTGCCCGCCTTTGTGGTCATGCCCATCGCCTTCTTTTTGCGATTCTTTGGTTGGTGATGCAGCTTGAGTGGTAGAAGCAGCCTCAGTTGGTTTAGCTGCGCTCTCAGTCTTAGCGGCTTGGTTGCCACCGCTACAAGCGCCGAGAGTCAGTAAGCTCAGGCTGCTGATAAGTACTACTAGATATTTCATCGATTTCACTCCTATGTAGAACAAACAAAAAACAATCTGGGTTAGTTGTAAGATTCATCGACTGATGAATACAAACTGACATTCTGTGATCGTCTACTTAACAATCGAGTTAAGCATTACTATTCACCTCCTCCAAAACAGTATGAGAATCATTTTGATCAGTAGCAATGGACGACTTCGGGAACAACACTTTGCCGAACTTGGCATATAGAGCAGGCAACATCAGCAAGGTCAATGCGGTTGAGGTGAACAATCCGCCGAGAACGACGATCGATAAAGGCTGCAAAATTTCCTTGCCAGGTCCACCTTCAGAAATCAGCGGGAACAGTCCCAATGCTGAAGTAAACGCAGTCATTAGGATCGCATTCAGTCGTTCCTGAGAACCTTTAATGATCACTTCTTTGAACGGCATTCCTTCGGCAAATTTGGCATTGTAGTTATCGACGAGCAGTAGTCCATTACGAGTTGCAACTCCAAACAGCGTCACAAATCCAACCAGAGACGCGATCGACAAAATTCCCCCAGACAAGGCAACCGCAATCACACCCCCAACCAAACCGATCGGTAAATTAACCATAATCATCAGCGTGGAAGGAATTGATTTGACTGAGAAGTACATCAAGACAGTAATGACCACAAATGCGATCGCGCTAAAGAGCAGAATGTTTTGACTTGCACGTTCTTCCGCTTCAAACTGTCCACCGTACTGCACAAAGTATCCCGCAGGCAATTGTACATTCTGTTTCACTTGTGCCTGAATGTCGTTAACAACCGATCGTAAGTCTCGCCCTTTGACATTGGCAGATACGATGATCAAGCGAGAAACATTCTCACGGTTGATCGTATTTGGTCCCGTTCCTTTCACAACGCGAGCAACTTGCGCGAGTGGAATTTTCTGACCATTTGCCGTATCGACTAACAGATTCTCGATCGTTTCTAAGCTATTCCGAGCTTCTGGCTTCAACCAGACGACTAAATCAAAGGTCTGCTGATTCTCCAAAACCTGAGAGACAACGCGCCCATTCAGAGCCGTCTCGATCGTTTCAGACAATGCCCCGACCGATAAACCATATCGACTAGCAGCCGCTCGATCAAACTCAATTTGAACTTGTGGAATCGGAACTTGAGGTTCAAGCTGCAAATCGAGAATGCCATCAATTGACTTCATCTGAGCTTCGATCTGTTGTCCGATCGCGCGAAGCTGATCGAGATCTGCGCCAAAGATTTTAACTGCGATCGCACTTCGCACCCCAGACAATACCTCATCCATCCGGTGTGAAATGAAGCCTCCAATGTTCGGAGCCGCGCCAGGAATTTTGCCAAACTCTTCGCGCATTTTCTCCATACTGGCAGCGCGACTCTTCATGCCTTCTTCGCTCAAGCCAATATCGATATGAGCTAGATTCACACCCGCTGCATCTCCATCCCCTAATGCTCGACCAGAACGCAACTGCACATAGCTATAGCGCGGATCATCTTTCAGCGATTCTTCAACGACGAAACCAGCTTTATTGGTCGCATCAAGAGAAGAACCTGGATAAAGCATTAATGTATTGACGAGCGTTTGCTCTTGAAATTCGGGTAAGAAAATTCGACCCAATCCAGGAATGATTGCGAATGAAGCAGCCGTTATGCCCAAGGCGGTCGCAATAATTAACGTCGATCGCCGCATCGAGAAAATTAATAGCGGTTCATACAACCGTTTGAAAAATCGTGCTGTCCAAGTTTCGCGACTCGGCAAACGTCCACTCGGTAATAACAATGCACATAGCGCGGGTGTGATTGTTACCGCCGTCAAGCTTGATGCAAGAACTGTTACCAGATAGCCAATTCCCATCGGCGAGAAAATGCTGCCTTCAACACCTGTCAGTGCAAAAATCGGAGCAAAGACAACAACAGTGATTAATGTAGCTCCGAATACAGAATCAGTTAGATCAGCACAGCCTTGATAAACGACTTCTAAAGCAGGACGAGGATTTGGAGATTGACGATTTTCGCGCAGGCAGCGAAACGCATTTTCGGCGTAGACGATCGCATCATCGACCGCAGACCCGATCGCGACTGCTAATCCCCCTAATGTCATCGTATTCAAACTTTGACCGAGTAGACTCAGTGCCAATAATCCCAGCAACAACGACAAAGTTAAGGCAGAAATACACACAGCGAGAATGCGCCAATTCATCAAGAAGGGAATCAAAATGATTGCTACAATGATGCCGCCTTCGACTAATGCCGATCGCACATTATCTACAGAAGTTTGAATGTATTCTTCCTGCCGAAACGTGCGTGTCACTTTCGTTCCTTTGGGCAATCCAGGCTCTAAATCTTTGATTGCCGCTTCAACTCCACGGGCAACACTTGGCGTATCTGCCATCGGTTGCTTGTTCACCATCAAAATAATTGCAGGCTGACCGTTGAGGCTACCATCCCCGCGCTTGATTCCCGATCCAATTTGTACTTCTGCGACATCCATTAATCGAACTGGAGTGCCTTGACGAGAGGTAATCACAGATTGCTTGAGATCGTCTAAGTTCTCAATCCGTCCAATGCCTCGCACTAAAGTTTCTTGATCGGATGTAATTAAGTAGCCACCGGAAGCATTACTATTTGAGCTTCTAACGGCTTCAGAAATTTGATTCAGCGATACATTAAATGCTTTGAGCTTCTGCGGATCAACTAGCACTTGAAACTGTCGCTCATCTCCACCAAATGCCAGCACTTGACTCACGCCCGGAACCGACATCAAACGGTTCGTGACCTGCCAATCGATCGCTCGTCGTAACTCCATCATTGAAGTCTGCCCGTCAGTCGTGAAAGCATATTTCACCACAGTTCCGATCGGCGAAGTCGGCGGCGAAATCTGTGGCGCTGCGGCTCCTTCCGGTAGCTTATTTTGAGCAAGCTGCAATCGTTCTGTCACTAACTGCCGCGCTTTGTAGATGTCAGTGCCCCAACTAAAGACCACGCGAACGACAGAAATTCCAGCCGCAGACGACGACCGTACAGTTGTGACTCCGGGCGTTCCATTGATCGAGCTTTCGAGCGGCAAACTAATCAGCGATTCGACTTCTTCGGGAGCGAGTCCCGGTGCTTCGGTTTGAATTTCGATTTGCGGCGGAGCGAATGACGGCAACACATCGAGCGGCATCTGAGTTACAGTGCGCCCGATCCAGAACACAACGACGATCGCGCCAATCACAACGAGCCAGCGCTGTGCGATCGCCCATTTGACAATGGCATTTAACATAACAGGGCTATCTTTGGAAGGTTAGGGACAGGAGGGTTACGCTTCTTCGCGCTGGTTCTTGTTATCGGAATCGTGAGCAATCTTTCTAAAGGGAATCACGGGATGTCCGCCTTCTCCATCAATTACTTGCGGATGTTCCCATCCATGAGTATTGGCTAATTGCATCTGAGCGATCGTGGCTTGCATTCGTCGTCTTGCCACATACATTCCACCGAAAAAGGTTCCCAGCACAACGACTCCGCCGCCTGCTGCCATTGCCCAACCCGGAACTGGAAGTGCAGAATTGGTTGTTTCAGGAGCTTTCTCTTCACTATGTTCGCCTTCTGCTTCGCCGCCACCTCGTATCGATTGTGCTTGAAGCTGATTCGCTCGTTGAGTGACGACCATATCACCATCAAACAATCCTTTGGTAATTTCGATCCAATCGCCTGAAGTTCGTCCTAGCTCAACATCGACAGCTTTGAAGTCATTGCCGTTTTGAACATAGACTGTGTTCTTCTTGTTCACTTCGACGATTGCGGAACGCGGCACAGCTAACACTGCGACCGGGGTTTTGTCTGTTAATACTTCGATCTGAGCAAACATTCCAGGCTTGAGCATTCCACTAGAGTTATCGAGTTCTGCTCTGACTGGAACTATTCGAGTTTCACCCTCAACCGTCGAACCAATGGTTTTAATTCGTCCGGTAAATGTTTTATTTGGCAAGCTTGCCACTGTTACCCGTACTTGCTGACCTTCGGAGATTTTTTCTAAGTCCTTCTCGTAGACATTGGCACTTGCCATCACTGCTTGACTATCCACGATCGTCATCAAGACTTTCCCGGCATCTTGAGCGGATTCTCCAGGTGTGGTTTCGCGACTGGCAACTGTTCCCGAAATTGGAGCCGTCACTGTGATTGTGCCATCGGGATTTGCATTTGCGCCGAGTTGACGTAAGCGAGTTTCGTAAGTTCGACCACTCAGTTCAACTTGCGATCGTGCTGTCTCTAATGCTGCCTGAGCGCGTTCTAATTGCGCCTGCGCTTCTGAAACTGCTAAACGGCTTTCTGCTCTGGAGTATTCTGCTTGTGCTTGAGTCAATCTGGTCTGAGATTCTCTTGCATTTCGTTGCGGCAATGCACCTTGTCTCGCGAGTTCTTGGTCTTTGGTGTAGCTTTCTCGCGCAAATTCTAACGAGGATTTCGCTTGCTGAATTTCTTTTTCTGCGATCGCTCTTTGTCGATCGAGATTCTTTTGCGCCAGTCTCAAATCCGCTTCCGCTTGCTGCACACTGCCAACGGCTGAAGTTCTACGATCTTGTGCTTCGGTTCGCAAATTGGCTAAATCAGGACTCGAAAGAAGTGCGATCGCTTGTCCGGCTTGCACCTTGTCTCCAGGTTGAGCGAACATCTGAATCACAGTTCCTCCAGTCGGATTTGTCACTTGAACCCGCTTGTTCGGCAATGTCTCAATCTGTCCCGTAGTTTGCACTCCAAAGGGTAATCGCTGACGAGTGACCGCTTCAACTTTTAACCCCATTCGCTTTGCTGTTTCTCCGTCAACCTTTACGCTTCCACCTGTCTGAGGTACGTCTTCTTTGAAACTGCCTGCGCCGTGGTCGTGTCCTGGACCTGCCCAAACGATTGTGGGTGTCGTTGCTAAGAGCAAGCTGAATAGAAAGCTTGACAACACGGATTTAGAACGGCGGATCAATTTCATAGAGAGTCCTCTCTCAGATAAAGTTCAGGGGAAAAGCAGCCTCACTTAACCAATTTTTCACAGCGCGATGAAAGTAGGATGAAAAAATTTGAAGTTTGATGTCGAGATATACGGAATTTGTTGCAAAATTCTAAATAAAGCTCTGCAAAAACATGCTTGACATTAAGACGTAAGGTAAAGCTGTAGCTGCGCTGCTTGCATCTCGCTTTGCTGACGTAAATCGCTCAGGGCTTCTCGCTCTAATTGCCGAACCCGCTCTTTGCTCAAGTGTAACTGAATGCCGATTTGAGCCAGTGATAAAGCTTCTCCATCACTTAACCCAAATCGGAGGGTAAGGATTTTACGCTCTCTTTCAGAGAGGCGATTCAGTGCGAATTCAATGTCCTGTCGCAGCATTGATCGAGTTAAATGCTCTTCTGGTGAAGCGTACTCCGATTCCAGCAGATCTTGTAGCGCCGATTCTTGAGCATCAGAAATCGGTTGATTGAGAGAGCGAGGGTACTTTGCAACTGTCAAGTATTCTCGAATCTGTTCCGGTGATAGATTGATCTCCTGGGCAATTTCTGAAATGGTGGCAGTTCGCCCAAGTTGCTGTGCCAAAGTTCGTTGAACCTTTTTGATTTTGTTGAGCTTTTCGGTTACGTGAGTGGGAAGACGCAATGTGCGCGAGTAGAGTGCTAAATAGCGAGTAATTGACTGTCGAATCCACCAATACGCATAAGTTGAGAATCGATATTTCTTCGTTGGATCAAACTTCTCTATGCCCCGTTCTAGTCCAAGTGAGCCTTCTTGAATGAGATCAAGTAAATCAACGTTTCGCTTCTGATAGCGTTTTGCGATCGACACCACAAATCGCAAGTTCGCTTCAAGCAGTTTCCGCTTTGCCTGACTTCCGGCGGCGATCGCTTCGGTTAATTCTGTTTCAGTTCGCTTTGCTGCGGTTGCCCATTCTGCGATCGTTGGTTCTCTCTGTAATTGCTTCAAGAGTGTTGTTCTTAACTGTTGAAGCTGCATTAAGATCTGAACCTGCTGACCATAGTGCAATTCCTGAGCCGCGTTGAGAAGTGGAAATCGACCAATGTCACGCAAGTAAAGCTGCATTAAATCAGAAACATCGTAGTCTGTCTCCATAAAACTCCTCAAAGCAGCAACCTGACGAAAAACAAAGGTCTTGGATCGCATTCCTGAAACATTCAAAAAATCTGAAGTTTCCAGTTTGAAAACTTCAGATAAAAATTTGGTGTGAAATCTAAGCCTTGATATGTTCAAGTCTCAGTTTCAATTCATCATTCTGCTCGATCTCGATGAAAACAGAATGAAATTTGTTGTCATTTTAGAGGCGACCGTAGTGCGTCACGACTTGAATCGTGCCCAAAGGAATCTCTGATTCGAGTCCAACAACCTGGCTACTCACCGAAAACAGGGCATTAGGGAGCGCATTGGGATTTTGAACGTTTTGCAAGTCAACTCTGAGAATTGTATCCGGCTTCACGGGTTGAGCAAACGAGATCATTGCCGTTTGTCCATTCATGGAAACTGTCGCGGCAACAGGTTTATTGAGTTGATCCATGACCTGGATATTTTGGCTGAGGCGAATTGTTGCTTGTGGTTCGATCATCAAGGCTGAAAGCTCTTGTCCCATCACATGAACTTTCAATGAATAGTTTCCAGGTTGAAACCTAGTGTTGTTGGAATTGGCAGAACTACCCGCAAGATGAGGCACTTTCGCCTTGCTAGACGCTTGAGCAGCAGCACTAAAAACAAGCAAGACGATCGTTGCGGTTGCCGCCGAAAGGAACCGTTTCATCGTATTCTCCTAAGTTGTAAAAGTGTTTACGAATAGAATGCGATTAAATACGAAATCATGATTTGATTCAGATCGCAATCAGTAAAGAACCGAAATCAGTATCGCGTTCTGTATTTCTAATTATGGCAATTGAGAATGAAATAGCAATGAAAAATTAAATTGATTTAGAATGCTGATGGAAATGAGCAATGATGAAAATGTAGTGAAAATTTTGAGCAAATTGTAATGAATAATGTTCACTAAACAATACTTTCCGGTGCAAGCGCACAAGGCTGCCCTAAATCACCTAGCTCAATCTGAATCGTGGCGTGTTCAATACTGAAATTCTCATGCAGATCATGATAAATCTCCGCTAGGAACGCATCTCCTGGATGACCACCAGGCATGACTAAATGCGCCATCAATGCCGCTTCTGTTGTACTCATTGCCCAGATGTGCAGGTCATGGACTCCAGTTACGCCCGGACGTTCTGCTAAATAAGTTCGCACCGCTAACGGTTCAATCCCTGCTGGAACTGCATCAGTAATCAAACTCAAGGCATCGCGAAACAGTTGCCAAGTGCTGACGATAATCACGATCGTCACAATCAAGCTAGTCGCTGGATCAAACCATTGTTGTCCTGTCAACACGATCGCAATTCCCGCCAGTACAACCCCCAACGATACTGCCGCATCCGCCGCTAAATGAAAGAATGCACCTCGAATATTCAAATCGCGCTCTCGTCCTGACAGAAACATTAAGGCACTTACTGTATTAATCACAATCCCGATTGCTGCCACGATAATTACCGTTTCTCCCGCAACCGGAGCCGGATCACGAAATCGCTGAATTGCCTCCCAGCCGACTCCGCCCGACACGATAAGTAGAAAGACTGCATTTGCTAATGCTGCCAAAATTGACGATCGACGCAATCCAAATGTATATCGCGTACTCGGTTGCCGTTGTGCTAAAAGACTTGCTCCCCAAGCCAAAAGTAATCCTAAAACATCACTGAGATTGTGTCCTGCATCTGCTAATAGTGCTAACGAATTCGCAACCATGCCATAAACGGCTTCAATGATGACAAAGGTAGTGTTTAAGGCAACGCTGATCACGAAAGCGCGATTGTAGTTCGTGACACTGTGAGAATGGTCGTGTGACATGAGTAATTCTTCTGCAAGAATAGATTAGAGCATTGCTCAAAGCTTACTACAAGCGGGAGGATAGCAAGCACCAATGAAAATAGGATGAAATTTTTCAAGTTTTGCTAACTTTAGTAAAAAGAAACTGCGATCGGGAAAATACAGCAATGTTTGGGAAATCTGAATCAGTCAGGTGGTATAGCGCTACGCAATCACGTTAGGACAATGTTTAAAAGCAGCATCGACACAATCACGAAAGTTCTCGAACTCATCCCAGCGCTGTCGCATCCAATTCTTCAGCACAAACCACCAATGTTCAATGTCGTTGAGGTCTGGCGAATAAGGCGGCAGATACCAGAGTTGACAACCTGCTTGTGCCACCATTTCCTCAATCGCTTGAGAATGGTGGAAACTAGCATTGTCGATGACAATCACGTCACCGGGTTGCAGTTGCGGCAATAGACAGTCCTCTAACCACAGTTCAAACAGGTCTCGGTTACATGATCCTGCAAAGGTCATCGGTGCTATCAGGTTGCCTTGCTTGAGAGCGGCGATCCAACTGACGCGCTCGGCTCGTTTGCCAGGTTTGAGGGCGTAGAACCGCTGCCCAATCGGACAGTAGCCGTATGGATACTCGTCGCGATTATCAATGCCTGCTTCATCCACATACACGAACGCGCTCGTTGGCTTGGTCTTTAGTTGTTCTCGAAAGGCATCCCGCTTGGCTTCATCGCGCTCTTGATAACCGGATGTTCTTTTTTTCGGCTAATTCCCAATTTTTGCATCGCGGCACTGATGTTTTGCTGTGTGACTCCTTCACCCCACAACGCTGCGAGTTGCGCTTGCGTCTTGCCGCCATGCTGCTCAATGAAGGCTCGAAACCGCTCCCAATCGGTGATTTTATGTCGGCAGCCTTGCTGATAGTTTGTGATGGCGTGGCAGTCTCCCGTCTCGGCTTCGCGCTTGAGCCACAAGTCGAGCGTGTTGCGAGAAATGCCGAACATCTTCCTGACCTCAGTTTTGCGTTCACCCCGTTTCACGGCAGCAATCGCTTTACGCCGCAGATCTTCGCTGTAGGGACTCGCCATAGACATTCTTCATCACGACTACTGCTCTACTATACGTCCTAACACAGCTTAGTAGAGCTATATCTACTGAGGCAGTCAAGCATCGAACCATGAAACTCAAAGTTTTACAACACACCTTCTTTAAGCAATCCACAGCGGATTCGGATCAACTTCCAGCTCAATCAAAAGTTGCTGTTGCAGCCGGAACTGAGTTTGAAATTCATTCTTGGAAAGCGATCGAGAAAAACCATCTTCGGATTGCAATTCTGGATGAATCTTTAGGAAATCCGCCTCAAAATACTTGGACAATCTACACGCCGCATGTCCAGCTTGTGAATTCACGCGACGCGATTGTTACGCCTCAACACGCAAATCAGCTTCCTAGAATTCCAGATTTAGGGCTTGGACTTCCGAAAACGAAGCTCCTGAATGTTCCTTATCACACTCAACTCAACAACGCACTCAATCCAATGGGTGCTTGTAATGTCACTTGCTACGCTATGGTGATGCGTTACTTCCAAATTCAGAAACGTACCAATGCAGTGCAATTTGAAGATGAGTTGTACCGCTACTTAGAGAAACATAATCTTTCACGTCATGATCCAGGAGATTTAGCAGAAATGGGGCGTGAGTATGGCTTGAATGTTGATCTCACGTTGCGCGGAAGCTTGATGGATATTCGTCGAGCGATCGCGCAAGGAAAGCCCTGCATCGTTCATGGCTATCTTACGAGTTTCGGACATATTATTGTCATTCGGGGTTATGACCAGAAAGGCTTCTTTGTGAATGATCCGTTCGGCGAATGGTTTGAATCTGGCTACCGCAATGATTTGTCTGGCGAGAATTTGCACTACTCGAATCAACTGATTCAATCAAAATGCTCACCCGAAGGAGCAAACTACCTCTGGTTACACCGAATTTCAAAAGCATAAGTCGAGATAAAACAATGAAACTCAAAGTTCTGCAAAATACCTTCTTCAAGCAATCGACTGCAAGTTCTGGGCAATTGTCTGATGCTGAGAAAGTCTCTGTCCCTGCTGGACAAACCTTTGAACTGCATTCTTGGAAGCCCGTTGATCCGAAGCATTTGAAGATTGCGATCTTAGGACAAGCGATCGGCAATCCTGCACGGAATGAGTGGTATGTGTTTGCCGAACACGCAAAATTGATTGATAATCAGGGAGCAATTGTACCGATTCAAGTCAAATCTCCCAAACCTGCATCTGAAACGGCGAAGTTACCCTCCCAGAAACGCTTGAATGTACTGTATAAAAGCCAACTTGATAATGAGCTAAACCCGATGGGGGCTTGCAACGTGACCTGCTATGCAATGGCAATGGTGTACTGGCAGCGAAAAGGACAGAGCGATAGTTTTGTACAACTCGAAGACAAACTATATCAGTACATGGAGGATCACAATCTATCACGCCATGAGCCGCTGGATTTGATCAAACTGGGTGAAGCGTATGGGCTGAAAGTTGATTACACCAGTCGCGGCAGCTTGTACGATATTCGTAAAGCGATCGCGGAAGGCAAGCCTTGCATCGTTCATGGCTATTTCACCAGCTTCGGTCACATTATTGTGATTCGGGGCTATGACGAAACCGGATTTTGGGTGAATGACCCTTATGGAGAATGGACGGAGTGGGGGTATCGCAACGATCTCAATGGAGAAAACTTGCACTATTCAAACGAGTTGATTCAGTCCAAATGCTCTCCAGAGGGCGAGGATTTTATCTGGCTGCATCGGATTGCAAGAGCCTAATGACACACAGGCAACAATCAGGCGAATGAGATTGATTTCAATAGCTTACTCTGCCAGCATTTCCAGTAGAAAGATTATCAGAAAGCCAGCAAAGACGGTCGCTGTTAAAAGTGGCAACTCCTCAATTTCGTGCGCTTCAGTCAGTAACTCTAAAATCGAGTGCAGAAATTTCGTAAAAAACTTGATCTGCGATCGCAATCTCGACTATATTAAACCAATATCTGAATGAATATTCAGATATTAAACCGATTTAGGTCAGCTGCTGTGAGTAATCTTTCTCAACCCTCCGAGCTTCTGAATTGCGAAGTTTCAGTCGTGCATCTCGATCAGGTTCGTCAAATCCAGCCAAATTTATTAACGATGCTCCAAGCTCAACACATGGCAGAATTCTTCGGCGTGTTGGCTGATCCAAATCGGTTACGATTATTGTCAGCTTTGGCAAAGCAGGAATTGTGTGTCTGTGATCTTGCGGCAGCGCTAAAGATGAGCGAATCAGCAGTGTCTCATCAACTGCGAATTCTAAGAGCAACTCGCTTGGTAAACTATCGCAAAGAAGGGCGCAACGTTTACTACCGACTGGCGGATCATCACATTCTAAACCTCTATCAAGCGGTGAACGCGCATCTTTCTCATTTAGAAGTTTAACCCGCTAATCTTTCCGAAGTATCTGAATTTTTGCTTATACATTCAAAAACGCACTCTTCCAGGAAACTCAATGAAAGCACGAAAACCTCCTCAATCAAGCTGCTGTGGTTGCGATGATGACCACGATTATCAGCCGAAGAAAAAGGCTCATGCTCATGATCATAGTCACGCACAAGATCATGAGCATGATCACGATCATGGTGAAGGTGATCTCAAGCAAGAAATTATTGTTGTGGCGATCGTGATTGCCCTGTTCGCAGTTGGCATTCTCTTCGAGAAACCTTTGCACAACACGCCGTTTTCGATCGCTGAATATGCCGTCTTGATCCCAGCCTATCTATTGAGTGGTTGGAGTGTTTTAAGCAGTGCTGGGCGCAACATCCTCAAAGGACGAGTGTTCGATGAGAACTTCTTGATGACGATCGCAACACTCGGCGCGATCGCGATTCATCTATTGCCGGAAGCGGTTGCGGTGATGCTATTCTTCCGCATTGGAGAGCTATTTCAGGGTTATGCGGTGGGACGATCGCGTAAATCAATCAGTGCGCTGTTAGCAGTTCGCCCCGACACCGCTAATCTGAAGATCAACGGGGAAGTTAGACCAGTTTCTCCAGAAGCGGTCAAAGTCGGAGATACAATTCTTGTCAAGCCTGGAGAAAAAATCCCGCTCGATGGTGAAATTTTAGACGGCAATTCACAGGTTGATACCTCTGCACTGACAGGCGAATCAGTTCCGCGAACCGTCAAACCTGGAGAAACGGTTCTAGCAGGAATGATTAATCAATCCGGTGTGTTGACGATTAAAACAACAAAGCTGTTTGGTGAATCGTCGATCGCTCGAATTTTGGAGCTAGTCGAGAACGCCAGCAGCAAGAAAGCTGAAACGGAGAAGTTTATCCGAAAGTTTGCCAAAATTTATACGCCGATCGTCGTCTTTCTATCCCTAGCAGTGGCAATCATCCCGCCGTTGTTGATGAGCAATCCGACCGATGCCGATCGCTTCCGTTGGGTCTACAATGCTTTAGTCCTGCTAGTAATTTCCTGCCCGTGCGGATTGGTGATTAGTATTCCGCTCGGTTATTTTGGCGGCGTTGGTGGTGCAGCAAAACGCGGTGTGTTAGTCAAAGGCTCTACTTATTTAGACACGCTAGCAGCCGTGAACACTGTTGTTTTCGATAAAACCGGAACCTTGACTCAAGGTGTATTCAAAGTCATTCAAATTATTCCAAAGAATGGCTTTACCGAAGCAAAGTTACTGGCACTCGCAGCCCAAGTTGAATCGCAGTCCAATCACCCGGTAGCGCAATCGATTCGGACGGCTTATGGTCAAGCAATCAATGATTCTCAAATTCAAGACTACAAAGAGATCGCAGGTCATGGAATTCAAGCAAAAGTTGGTAATCAGCTTGTGATCGCAGGCAACGATCGACTATTACACCGAGAAAATATTGCTCACGATGTCTGCGATGTTGATGGAACCGTTGTGCATCTGGCTGCGAATGGAACATATGCAGGACGCATTATTATCGCAGACGAACTAAAAGAAGATGCAGTCGAGGCAATTCGATCGCTGAGAAAAATCGGCGTTGAAAAAACGATCATGCTTACAGGTGACAATAAAAGTGTTGCCGATGGTGTAGCAAGACAGTTAGGCTTGAGCAGCTATCGAGCGGAACTTTTACCCGAAGGAAAAGTCGAAGCGATCGAGCAGATTCTGCGCGAATCCGGCAAAGGAAAAGTGGCTTTTGTGGGAGACGGCATTAATGATGCTCCAGTGATTGCGCGGGCTGATGTGGGGATGGCAATGGGTGGACTCGGATCAGATGCGGCGATCGAGACTGCTGACGTGGTGATCATGACTGATGCACCGTCTAAGATCGCAGAAGCGATCCAGATTGGACGAAAGACACATCGGATTGTGATTCAGAACATTGTAATGGCGATGGCAGTCAAGGGATTCTTTATCCTGCTGGGTGCCTTCGGAGTTGCAACACTATGGGAAGCGGTGTTTGCTGATGTTGGAGTAGCATTACTTGCCGTCCTCAATGCCACTAGAGTCGTGAAATAGTTCAGCTTAGGGATGAAACCGAATACCCTCATCCCACAATTCATTTACATCAGGAGATTTAAGAGTTTATGCCACGTAAACGATCGACCCCTTGGACTCATCGCTGGTCGCGCCCAATCATGGCGGCTCTAGCTACGATCGGAGCTGTCGTGACGGGTTATTTAACGATCGTCAAATTCTCTCAGAGCGCGACGGCTTGCCCGACCAATGGATGCGACATTGTTTTATCGAGTCCCTATGCAACTGTATTTGGATTGCCGTTAGCGTTGTACGGATTCTTGGCGTATGTGAGTATGATTTTGTTTGCGATCGCACCCTTGTTAATGAATCCCGAAAAAGATAAGACGTTGCGATCGAAACTTGAAAACTGGACAGGGTTATTTCTGTTCATGGGTGCAACAGCGATGGCAATTTTTAGCAGCTACTTAATGTATCTGATTGCATTCGAGATCAAAGCTGTATGCGTTTATTGTGTGGGTTCTGCCTTGCTATCGTTCAGTTTATTTGTGTTGTCGATCGTCGGTCGCGATTGGCAAGATGTGGGACAACTATTTTTTACTGGATTCGTTGTCGCAATGGTTGTTCTAGTGGGGACAATGGGCGTTTATGCTGGGGTGAAGAACCCTGAAATTGCCGATCGTGCCATTCCTGGAGAAGCAGGTTCACCAATTACCACTTCATCGGGTGCGGCTGAACTGGCGTTGGCGGCTCATCTCAAGCAGGTAGGAGCGAAGATGTATGGCGCGTTTTGGTGTCCGCACTGTCATGACCAAAAACAGCTTTTTGGCAAGGAAGCATTCAGTCAGATTAATTACATTGAATGTGATCCGAAAGGCAAGAACCCGCAGCCTGATGTCTGTCAAGCAGAAGGTGTGAAAGGATATCCAACATGGAAAATAAATGGTCAGTCGGTTTCTGGAACGCAATCTTTAGAGGAACTGGCTCAGATGTCCGGCTATCAAGGAGCGCGTAATTTTCAGAACGCAAAATCACCGCTTTCACAATAATGAGAACTTTAAATCCTTCGACTCAAAATCAGCAAAAGGTGAAACGCCTCTGGTGGGTGTTTGGGCTACGTAGCGGGCTTTTCCTGGTAGAACTGGGAGCCGGACTTTGGAGCCATAGTCTTTCGCTGTTAGCAGGGTCAGGACATCTATTCTCAGATTTAATTACGCTAGGACTCACGCTACTGGCAACCTGGCTTACAAAACGTCGATCGACAACTCAAACCGCAGTCAATCAAAATAGACGGATCGAAGCTTGGATTGCTTTGCTCAACGGAGGCAGTTTAGCAATCGTTGCAATGCTTCTCGGCTGGGAAGCGCTCGAACATCTACAAGCTCCTGAACCTGTGTTAGGCTTACCTTTACTTGGTGCAGCAGCGCTAAGTTTGATCATCAACGGTTTGAGTCTCTATCTCCTACAAAAAGACCATCATCATGATTTGAATCTTCGCGGCGTGTTTTTGCATGGAGCTGCGGATGCTGCGAGTTCGATCGGGGTGATGGTCGCAGCTTTAGCTGTTTACTTTTTCAACTGGGTCTGGGTCGATGCTGCGATCGGCTTACTTGTTGCCTTGCTGATTTGTCTTAGCACAATTTCTCTAGTCACAGATAGTTTACGAATTCTGAGGCATCAATCTGCCTAAACAATCGGAAAGCATTAACCGAATGCCCATGTTATATCTAGCAGTTGCGTTGACGGCGATGATTGGGTAGCACGCCTTAATTGGAATTGGAGAAGCTGTAATCACTGTGGTGACGATTAGCTACCTTTGGCAAATATGTCCAGAACTGTTTTATGATCCCCCAAATCGAATTAAACCTGTTACTTCTCGATCGTCCTTTAATCCAGTTTTCATGTTGCTCTATTAACTTAGACACCCTACCATTTGCCACAAAGCCATCCAATCTTGGTTTAGCAGCAATATGCTGGCTAGCCATCCCAGTTCTATTATCCGAAGAAAGCGCCGCGATTCATATAGTATTACAGTTGTAGATAGATTAGGCTGAAGAGAACTACCTGAGATAACCGTTGTATGGATAGGATCTCGATTGACCCTTCCCAAGTCTTTCTAAGCGGACAGGCGCTAGAAACGGTCTACGAGTGGAGTAACGCGTGAAATCGTTTCAGCAACGCCTGAGCCCTTACTTTGCCCGGTGTGAAGCGCGTCAAGCGGCTTTCAATTACATTCAAGCCTTGCTCAGTCCGGTCGAGCGGAAAAATGGTTGGCAAATTGCTGAACAGGTCGGCAATGCGAATCCTTACCGAGTTCAACATCTGCTAAGACGTGCCCAATGGGATGCGGAGAAACTCTGCCAGGAAGTGCGACAGTATGGGGTGAGCGGTCTAAGCGAACCAGACGACATCTTCGCAGTCGATGAAACTGGATTTCTCAAACAAGGCAACCAGCCAGTCGGAGTACAGGTTCAGTATTATGGCACAACCGGACATCTGGAAAATTGCCAAGTGGGTGTCTTTTTAGCTTACATCACTGGTCAAGGGCATACCCTGATTGACCGTCGTTTGTACTTACCTAAATCGTGGGCAGATGACTCAGACAAGCGGGGCAAGGCAGGCGTGCCAAAAACGGTGAAATTTGCGACCAAAGCGCAGCTCGCCCAACAAATGTTGCAATCGGCATGGGATGCTGGGCTTCGTTCTGCTTGGGTGGTTGCTGATGAAGTGTATGGCAATGATGCTGGCTTCTGGTGGTGGTTGGAGAAGACTGGGCAACAAGCTTACGTACTCACTGTGAACAAGAAACAGCCCGTGGTGATAGGGTGGCAGCCTTATCGAGCCGAAGCAGTCTGTCAGTCTTTGCCACCGGAGCAATGGCAACGCTTGAGTTGTGGTCAAGGAAGCAAAGGAGAACGAGAGTCTGAATGGGCGAGGGTCGCAATCAATTGTGGCGATTCTGAGGAATTCCAGCGGTGGTTAGTATTTCGTCGTTCTCTTGAGCAGAGCGACGAAACACCACACGTTAGCTACTACCAGGTCTTTGCACCCAAAGACACATCATTAGCAACGATCGTGAAAGTAGCAGGAAAACGGTGGGGTATCGAAGAGTGCTTCAAGTTGGCAAAGAGCCAATTGGGATTGGCAGATTATGAGGTGCGTTCTTGGGTTGGCTGGCATCGGCACATGACCTTAGTATTAGCCGCACAAGCATTCTTGAACGTACTCCGCGCTCAAGTAGAACCACTGATACAAAGCGCTGATAGTTCATCCCCCCTTTTTGCTCAACCTGGCTCTCTGGCTGTGTTCAGAATGCTGGGCGAGTGATGATCAAATTAAGTGTATGGGAGATGCAACGCTGGCTTTGGCGGCTTCTGTTTCCAAAGGTCTGGTCACTTGAATTCATTTTGCATTGGTCTTACTGGCGCAGAGTGCATCAAGCAGTAGCTCGATACTATCACTACCGCAAACGTTCTCAATCCTAGATCTACAACTGTAATACTATATTAGAAATTGACGAGAAGAGCAGTTCCATACATGATTGCTAGACCTAAAATAAATCCAATCAGGCTGACGGTTGAGAGCCAGTGGCTACCTGATCGATAAGCCGTCCGCATCAGATATGCTCCAACCTCCACCATCACTTGCAGGATCGCTCCGACTCCAATTCCTAAGAAAATGGCTGCCCAGTGAGGTGAAAAAGTGAAGGCTCCAATCCAAGTGCCAATCACAGCGGGCAGTCCTGCTAAGGCGATTAAACTGAGGAACGTCGTGAATTTAGGACGTGCATCAACTAGAGGCGCAGCAATTCCGATTCCCTCTGTAATGTTGTGCAGGGTGAACCCAACGACGAGCAGCGAACCAAGTGCCGCTTCTCCGGATGCAAAGGCAGTGCCGACTGCCAATCCCTCCCCCAGGTTATGCCAGCCAATTCCCAATGCTAGATAACTTGCAAGTGCCTTTCCTTCTGGAGAATTACCACTTCGTCTGCCGATCGCCAAAATTGCAAGGAACGAGATGATAGCAACCAGCCAAACAAGCGCACTGGCGGAGAAAGCACTTGCTGACTTTGTTGCAAGTTCTAATCCTTCTTCTAGGGTATCCACGAGAAGAAATGCCAACATGCCAACGGTCAGTGCCAAAATGAACTTCATTCCCTGTCCGCCCAACTGCTTCAGGGCTGGGTAGAACAGCATTCCCAGAGCGACAGGCATGACTCCTACATATATCCCCAGCAGTGCGTACGCCAAAATGCGACTCAACGAAATTTGCGGCGTTGGTACAGCAACGGCAATCTCATGATCAAATCCTATTCCCGTATTGGTGATGAACCGGATATGATGCGTTTCATCGCGCACCCAAGGGTAGGGCAATTTAATCCAAGCTGTTTGCAATCGGGGTAATTCTCCTGGTGGCGTTTGGGTAAAGTTCCGATAAGCTCCGTCAACCTGAACTTGGGCAATTTGCATCGGTTCTGAGCCACTAGCTCTCACGAATAAAGAAATGCCATTATCATCGAGCAGCGTTCGCTCTACGGTAAGCTTCTCAATCGGGGGGGCTGAAACTCCCAAGGGTTCAAGTGGATTGCTAGAGAGAAATACTCCGATCGCGATTGCTAGTGCAACGAGCGGCAAGATGATCCAAAGCAACGTCTTTTTCATGCCACCACCTCAAACGCACTCATCCAGCCAAGTTCCAAAAATTCTGACTGATGCGCGTGGAACATGTAAATGCCTGGTTCATGCTCCTGAAAGGTAAATTCCAAAATGCCCCGCTGAGCTTGGCATTGCATGACCGTATCAACCGTTCGCAGCGTCGGTGTTAACGTGGTGCCGTGGTCGTAGTAATCAAAAAAGTTACCGTGGAGATGAAAGGAGTTGATCGGGTCAAACTCAGTGACATTAATTAAATACACTCGGACTGGGCGATCGCGCTCAATCCGAATCGGGCGTTTCATGAATTCATGGGGAATCGTGTTGACAGCATAGAATTCGTTTTCGTCATCAAAATTGGTATCAAACGCATTCATCACCATCAGAAACTCCTGCCACTTCGCGTTTTGTGGGCTGCCAAGTAACCGAGACTGAGCTTTTTCTGGTTGGTCAGGATGTCGTTTAGGGTCAGGATCGATAATAAACGCGCCGTAGAGTCCCTTGTGCAAGTGCCGTTTGAACGGAGCAGAGTGACAATGATAGAGATGACAACCAAAGGGTTTGGCATCAAACTCATAAACTACTTCTTGATCAGGATATGCTTCGAGCGTACCAGGAATACCATCTTGCCGTGCTGAGTGAATGCCGTGAAAATGCAGCGTGTGTGGATGAACACCTGGATTTTTGAAGCGAATCCGGACGCGATCTCCCTCCGTCACTCGCAGGGTTGGACCTGGAACGCGCCCATTATACGTCCAGGCAGGATAAATGACTCCAGGGGCAATCTCAACTTCCCGTTCTGCAACTGATATTTCAAACTCTCGCAACGTCCTGCCATCAGGCAATCGCGAGATTTTTCCTACCTCCCAATCCGTCAAAATAGCTTGTGGCTCAAACCCATTGCGGGAATTGTCCACATCCCCCATCGTCATACTGCCTCCATGCACAGGCGCAGAATGACCTGAAGGTGTACTAGTGTCCGCAGAAGTGGGAGTTTGGGCAAAGACACTATCGGGCAGAAGCTTACCCAGTAATGCCCCAACACTCAATATGCCACCTCCGATGAGTGATCGCCGTTTGAGGCTCAAATCCATAATCCCTTCTTTTCATATTTCTTTCATAATTTCACAAATTAACGCACTTTGATTAGTTTCAGCCATTAAAGTTTGTAAGTGGAGTGGACTAGCAGGTGCTCAGGTTTTATGAAACTTATAGCCATCGACCAGGCGGTATACCTCCATCTCTTGACTCAGTATTAAGATTCACTCAATTTTGTAATTAGGCTGTTTTGATTACTTGAGTCCTTTTGGAAAAAACCTAAAAATGGAGTCGCTTTTGCTCCAGCAATCGCACGAGTAGGGGAGCGATCGCAAAAATGGTCATGCTGACACAAGCCGTCATCACTGCTCAATCGACGCGATTCCTGCTATCAAAGGACGTGACCAGCGATCAATCTAGGATGTAGAACGTTTACATCTCATCGTTAGGGAAGAAAGAATGAATTAAGCGTTGAGCATTTGACTTCAATCGCTTGAGCACCGACTTAATTTATTTGCTGATGAAGATTCATAGTGAGAGCATTGACGAACGCCTTTCGCTACGTCTGCCAGCAATTCATCCGCTAAATCTAAAAGCTTCGCAATTCGCATATCGGCAAGCTCGTAGTACATAAACCGTCCTTGCTGCTCGCGTATAACTAGATCACAGCAGCGCAGGCAACTGAGATGATTAGACACGTTGGATTGGCTAAGCCCCGTCTGGTGAACGATTTCGCTCACTGTCAGCGGACCGCTCCGCAGCGTGTTCAGGATGGACAGACGAGAGGGATCAGAGAATCCTCGAAAGAGTTTCGCCTTCAGATCTGCTGTTTGAGTACAGGTAGTCATTTGCTTACTGGCGCACTTTAGACCATGACATATTATCAAAGACTGATACATTGACGATATATCATTAACTGATAATATATTACATATCAGCATCTACTGATATGTTTGACCTCAATAAAAACACGTTTTTGAAGGGCTGCCAAGATGAACTCAGCTTCAGCACTGAAAACCCTACAGGCACAGATCGGTGGCATGGACTGTGGCGGTTGCGCTAAGACGATCGAAGCGAGTTTGCAGCAACTTCCTGGAGTCACTGAAGCGAAAGTCAGCTTCGCCACAGAACGGCTCAGCGTCACTTACGACTCGCAGCAGGTGAATGAAACCGCTATTCGTGATCGTGTTACTGCATTGGGTTACACCATTGAACCCATTCTAAATCAGACCACGCAAGTTCAAGTGCCATCGACTCAAACGTTACAAGCACAGGTCAGCGGCATGGACTGCGGTGGTTGTGCTAGAACCATTGCCGCAAATTTACAACAGTTGTCGGGAGTCACTGAAGCAACGGTTAACTTCGCTTCAGAACGATTAAATGTAATTTACGACCCGCAACAAGTTAGTGAAACCGACATCACTAAGCGCGTTACAGATTTAGGCTACACAGTCGAACTAGATCGGACAGCAAATTTATCTGCTGATACGGACGATTCAATCGTAAACTCGGCTGATCATTTGCCATCTCGCAACTCTGATGTGGGTGGATGGCAATTCTGGCTCAAAACTCGCCGAGGACAAACGGTTGTTTTGAGTGGCATTGGATTGCTACTAGGATTGATTGCAGAACGGCTACTGTCACTCCCGTTAGTTGCTCAGGGATTTTATGCGATTAGTTTGACGATTGCGATCGTGCCTATTCTCCGAGCAGCCTGGATTGCGCTCAAACTGCGTCGAGCCGATATGAACCTGCTCATGACTTTAGCCGCGATCGGGGCGGCAATTTTGAATCAGTGGTTTCAGGGCGCACTCGTCATTTTTCTATTTGCGCTCGGAACAACGCTGCAAAACTTCACGCTCGGTCGAACCCGCAACGCCATTCGAGACTTAATGGATCTGACTCCTGCAACCGCAACAGTGAGGCGGAGTGGGCAAGAGGTCTCTGTTCCAGTTGCAGGGATTCAGATTGGGGAAATTTTAACCATTCGCCCTGGACAACGCATTGCGCTTGATGGTGTTGTCATATCTGGTCTGAGTGCAGTTGATCAGTCTCCGATTACCGGAGAATCCCTGCCAGAAAATAAGGAGAAAGGGGAGCAAGTGTTTGCAGGAACGCTAAATCAGACCGGGTTCTTAGAAGTTGAAGTCACGCATACGGCTAGGGATACAACTGTTGCTCGGATTGTTCATTTGGTTGAAGAGGCTCAAGAAAGCCGTGCGCCCATTCAGCAATGGGTCGATCGCTTCTCTGCCATCTACACCCCAATCGTTCTGGCTCTCGCGGCTGGCATCACACTGGTTCCCCCGCTTCTATTTGCCCAACCATTTCAGCCCTGGTTCTACAAAGCGCTGGTGTTGCTTGTCATTGCCTGCCCCTGTGCTTTAGTGATTGCTACGCCTGTTTCACTCATTAGCGCGATCGGAGCCGCCACTCGTCAAGGCATACTGTTCAAGGGTGGAAATGCACTAGAGACTGCCGGACGGCTCACAACATTAGCCTTTGATAAAACAGGCACGATTACTCAAGGGCTACCAGTGGTGCAGAAGGTGCATCATCTAGGTCTGATGAGTGCCAACATGGTGTTGCTCATTGCCGCCTCACTGGAGCAACAGTCAGAACATCCGCTGGCAAAAGCGATCGTTGCTGAGGCAATAGCGCAAAGATTAGATCTGGAAGCTCCAGAATCGTTTACTGCTGTTCCTGGTAAAGGAATTTGGGCGAAGTTTGGACAGGCTGTTTATTTTGTAGGCAATCGCCGATTGCTTGAGGAGCAGAACATTGAGCTTTCAGCAGCCGCTAAATCGCTGTTAGCTGAAATTGAATCTCAAGGTCAGACTCCAGTGTTAATCGGAACACAACAAGGATTAGTTGGGGCAATCGCCTTAGCAGATGGAATCCGACTTGAATCCGCAGAAGCTGTGCGTCTGCTCAAACGCATTGGACTCAAGCGACTGGTAATGCTTACAGGCGATCGATCTGCGGTGGCAAGACAGGTTGCTCATGAAGTTGGCATTGAGGAGTACCAGGCTGAATTGCTGCCTGAAGATAAATTGCAAGCTATTTACAAGCTACGCCACTCTGGTATTGTGGGCATGGTTGGAGACGGCATCAATGATACGCCTGCTCTTGCTGCTGCCGATGTTAGTTTTGCGGTTGGTAAGATTGACGTGGCGCTGGAGGCGGCTGATGTCGTATTGGTCGGAAATGATTTAAGACGTTTAGGTGATGCTATCAACCTTAGCCGCCGTACCCTATCAGTAATTCAACAAAGTATTGCTGTTGCCCTAGTTCTGAATGCTACATTCATCATTCTGGGAGTTTTGGGTGTGATTGGCCTCCCGATCGCAGTCTTTGAAGACATGGGATCTTCCTTGCTAGTAACACTCAATGCCATGCGTTTATTCAAGATTAAAATCAACGAAGCCTAGACGTTCCTGCTCTGGTAGAGGAACGATGTTCAATTTTTTTGCGGTTCTGATTGCTGGACTCAATGCTTCGTTGGTTGTATGGGTGGCGATCTGATGATTTTAGGATGCGGTAGTGACTTCAAACCTGTGTTGTGAGTTGGGCACGTTGTCTTCTTAGTCTGAATCCCAGCACAAATCTAACCCCAACAACGCAGTCAATATGGAAGTTGCTGTCTACATCGAATGCCGAATCCAGCCAGTAGACCTACAACTATCAACCCTGTGAAATAGACTAACCCAGTCAAACGAACCTGAAGCGGGGGTGTTACCCCTTCAACCTCGATCGTTTGCTCAACTTGGAAGGGCTGAAACTTCCGAATTGCGTTAGAACTAGGGGAAACTTCTACCTCAATTTTGTGTGGCGCACCATCAAAAAATTGCTGCTGCCAGCTAAATCGCCCAGTTGCATCGTTTACCCCTTCATAAGCAAAGGCAGTCCAATTGTTTTCAAGCTGAGTTGTTGTTACTTTTAGCTGGACATTTGAGACAGGCTGCTTGGTTTGGGAATCAATCACGTTCACTTGCAAGCGAGCAGGCTCACCGACGATTGCGCTTTTGTCTCCAGATAATCGCATCTCAAGCCCTTGAACTTGTCTGACGGCTGGAGTGTCCAGTTTTGGAGCAGGTTCAGTCATATGCGACATTGGCATCGACATTTCGGACTGAGCCATTTCTGCACTAATGTTGACATAGAGAAGCGCTGCGATCGCCACAATCGCCGCTCCACTTAGCAGCAATCGAACCCGTTGTGGCGCAATTTCTCCAGGCTGAATTGATTGCCGTCCGCCGATAATCCAGCCACCGACTAATCCAACTGCAAGTAAGACAGCAGCTAAGATAGCGAAATTCCGATACTTAATCCAGTTCTCAGGAATGGAGAGCGATAGGGTTTGCTGAAAAGGTGTAAAAGCATTGGCGCTCTGTGGGGTCACATCAACCAATAGCTGGTAAGTGCCGCGAATCGGGAAGGTCTGCTGAAGCTGCAATTTACCTTGGGGCGCGATCGCATTGATGTCTAGTAGCTTTGTGCCTTCAGAAATCGGGAAGTCTGTTGTAAACCAAGGATTTTTAGAGGGCGTGAGAATCTGTACACGAATTTTGGCATTCGCCAAAAGTTGACCGCTAGCATCAACCGCTTCAAGTGTGAGACGGGCAGGTGGTTTGAAAGTTTCTGCCTCTGCCTCAAACGGGATGAGTTGATTGATGGGTGGATCAGTCGTGAGGCGAATTGTCGATCGCGGAGACTGAGAAAGTCCTACCGCTCCGTAGAAAATCAAGCTCATTAGGCAAATTGCACTAATGAACGCAGGAAGCTTTAATTTTGGCATTGCTACCTCACTATTATTGTTAATGACAAGAAACCATCAGCGTATGATGGCGCAAGGAATGAACCTTGTCATGCACAGCCGGATAAGTGGTGAAGTAAATTGTCCAGAGAATTAAGGCACAGAGCGAAACATAGAGCGTTGCTTGTACAGGCGTAGACAGCGTGAAGCGAACTGCTTGTTGAGAAAAAGATAAATTCGATCGAGTAATCATTCTGTACCTCGCAGATGAATTAAAACAAGAAGCGAATCGGCGGGCATCCTGGCTTGTCAAGTTTGGATCGACGAAGTTGAATCGCAATCCAATTGTTGATTTACAGTTGCGGGACAGCGTTGGGCTTCCACCAATCTTTCCCCTTTACTTCTGATGGCTGATCCTCACCAGAACCGATCGTGTTTGATACTCTACCGCAATTTTAACGATCGTCTCGCTTTTTTAATCTTTCTTCGGTTTAACGGGTGCCATTGTTCCCATCTCTGTCGAATGGCAAAGCGGTCATCTCTAACATCCAACTCTTTAGAAGCATGAAACTCGATCGCCTTGTATTTACACTCTTCTTCAAGTACTGCCGTTAGAAAATGAAAGAAAAATGAAAAGCTTAATTTTGATGGTACTGTTAAAAAATGAAAGAAAAATGAAAGGCTCAGCATATGTCACTATCTGAACATCGCCCCAGTTTGCCAGAGGTGCATCGCAGCATTGCGGTTCCAAACGTTAAAAGTTTCTGGCGCAAGCTATTAGCGTTTGCAGGACCGGGATATTTAGTTTCTGTCGGCTATATGGATCCTGGCAACTGGGCGACTGACATTGCAGGCGGGTCAAAGTTTGGATATACGCTGCTCAGCGTCATTTTGCTTTCAAACTTGATGGCGATTCTGCTGCAATCGCTTTGTGTGCGGCTAGGAGTCGCAACAGGAAAAGATTTAGCCCAAGCGTGTCGAGACTATTTTTCTCCTCGAATCAGCTTTGTTCTGTGGGTGTTATGTGAAATTGCGATCGCCGCTTGTGATCTAGCTGAACTCTTGGGAAGTGCGTTGCCTTCGGCTCACGCGAAGCGTGTCCGCGCTCCAACTTCTGTTTGGACTGCCCTTAATTTGGGGGGTGTGTATCACCGCGCTGGATGTTCTAGCACTACTCTTCCTACAAGGCAAAGGCTTTCGCTATGTTGAAGCATTAGTCATTCTACTAGTTGCAACGGTAGGAATTTGCTTCGGCGCAGAGATGCTATTTTCTCGTCCTGATATTGGCGGAATCTTACAAGGTTATGTGCCGAATCGCGAAATCCTACGTAATCCTCAGATGCTCTACATTGAGATCGAAATTCTGGCTGCACCTGTCATGCCGCACAATCTGTATCTTCATTCTTCGATATTGATGGGCAAGTTTGTCAATCCGCGCTGGCTCAAGAGTGCAGCCTGGGCAGTTGCAATTTTAATTGCAGGATTGAACGCTTGGTTATTGATTCAAACAGTGGTGAATTGGATACAGTAGCATTTGCGATGAATCGAAATTTAAACAAATTGCTTTCTCAGTGGCATTTCAAGCGATGCGTTTAAGTTTTAACCGACATGAATCAATATTTCATCCTGATTTCATCTTTAAATGAAATCATAGAAGTAAGCTTCTTGATCGAACGGCTTGATCAGCATTGAGGTCTGAAATCTAAGACGTGAGTGCGGATTGCGCCAGTTCTTTTTCAAACAGAATCTTACTTTACGCTAATGAGATATGAAGATTGCCTGTGTATCTATCTATAATCCAAAGCTTGAAAAAGACTTTGGCGTTTATACCCATCATTGGATGCCAACTCTAGAAGCTCAATTTGAATCGGTTCACTATATTCATGACTTCAGACATCCTCTGACTTATCCCACGATCGTTGCTAGAGCAGCCTACTACAAAAAACTATTGAAGAAGTACTATAGTCCTCGTACTGATGCGATTTTGGTTCGGGATCAAGGGCGACAACTCAGCCGCAAACTCTCGAAGCTAGACATTGACGCTGTGTTGAGTTTAGAAAGCCCAGCCGCACAACCGATCGCTTATGTGGAAACCGACAAGCCGATCGTCTTTTGGGAGTCTGGCACATTTGCTGCACTGGTCGATTTCTACCCGTACTATCGCAGAAGTACGATGTGTGATCAAACCTTCGAGGATGGTTTAGCGAATGAGAGAGCCGCCCTCGAACGCTGTCGCTTAGCGGTTTACCATTCCGAATGGGCAGCACAAAGCGCGATTCAAACTTACGGCATCGATCCGCAGAAAATTAGAATTATTCCACCTGGCGGTAACTTTGAATCGAATTTCTCGATCGACGAAGTGAATGCAGTTATCGCTGCAAGACCGAGCGATCGCTGCAAGCTCCTATTTCTGGGAGTCGATTGGGAGCGCAAAGGTGGAGACGTGGCGTTGCAAGTCGCGAAACAACTTAATGAGGCAGGACTACCCACAGAACTGTCGATTGTGGGCTGCGATCCTCAAACCGATGAACCGCTGCCAGACTTTGTGAAGCCGCTTGGATTTATCTATAAGTGGAGTCCAGAAGGGCGTGAAAAAATGGTGAAACTGTTGTCAGAGTCGCATTTTCTGATTTTGCCGACAATGGCAGATTGTTTCCCACTTGTGTTTGGAGAAGTGAGTGCGTTTGGCTTGCCATCCCTTAGTACGAAAGTCGGGGGCGTTCCTTTTGCAATTAAAGATGATTGTAATGGTAAGACCTTTGCGTTGGATGCTAAAGCGGACGAGTATTGCACTTACATTATGAACTTGTTTACAAACTATGAGGCGTACAAGGATTTAGCACGATCGACCTTTTACGAACATGAAACTCGTCTAAATTGGCGAGTCGCGACAAAAACGATGAAACAATTACTGATGGAAATTGTCTAACCGATCAACTTCATCGGCATCAGCCAGTTTTGATGCTTAAGAAATAGAATCTAAAGCAATGCTCAAAATCCAATTGACCAAATGCCTGAAATTTCACGAAGATTTGAGAAAGCGCGATTTGCCTGATTAGCTGCGTGAATTTTTTAGCGGAAGTTGAACTGTAAACTGACTCCCTTTTCCTAGCTGGCTCTGAACTTGAATCTTTCCGTGGTGTGCATCTACAATGGCTTGAGCAATTGCAAGTCCAAGTCCTGCGCCGCCTGTGTGTCGAGAACGATCTGAACTGACGCGATAAAAGCGATCGAACACACGCGGCTGATCTTCTGCGGCAATTCCAACTCCTGTATCTTGCACCTGAATCAGTGCGGTTTGATCTTCAACCGACAATCGAACAGTCACTGTTCCTTCTGAAGGGGTGTATTGAATTGCATTTGTGATGAGATTGGTGACTAGTCGGTAAAGTTGCTCTTCGTCGCCGATGATATTCACGGGTTGATGAACGGTTAGTTCTAGCTCCAGTGTAATGTGAGCAGAAAGCGCAAAGGCTGCTAACTCTTCGACTAAATCTTGCACAACATCATTGAGGCAAACCACCTGCCGCTTGATCGGAAAAACTTTGAGATCCATGCGTGACAGCATGAGTAAATCTTGCACGAGTTGAGAAAGCCTTGAATTTTGCCGTTCGATCGTTTGCAATGTCCCTTGTGCTTCAGATAAACTCAGTGGCGTTGTCTCTAATGTTGCCTCAACTGTAGCTTGAATTGCTGCAAGCGGCGTTCTCAGTTCGTGAGCAGCATCAGCAGTAAACTGTTGAATCTGTTGATAAGAGTCATACACTGGACGCATCGCGATTCCTGCCAGTCCCCAGCTTGCTGCACCGATTACTAGAATCGCGATCGGTGTTCCTAACAAAAAGAAGATTTTCAGGGATTGTAGATGGTCATCATAGCTTTCGAGCGTTCGTCCTACCTGTAAATATCCCCAAGACTGTCCGGTTGAAGTTTTTAATTGTAATGAAACCTGGTGGTAGCGTTGTCCTTGATTGTCAACAATCGTTCGCCAAGGTTGCGTTTGAACTTGAGGTGTGGCTTGTGGAGGGGTATTCACTGTTCCTATGCGCTGCAAAGAGAGATTAAGAAACTGAATGTAGTACAAATCTTGAGTACTGACTCCTAAGACGTGAATATGTGACGACGGTGGCGGCGTTTTACATGCAGTCTGACTGCGGCAGAGACCGGGTAAAACCTGCTCAACGCGATCGCTCAGTTCTCCCGGTTTGTCTAGGATCGGCTCTAAGCTATCGTGTAATGTTCCTGCGAGAGTTTCGATTTCATCGTCGATCGCAGTCCAATGCACCTGTGCTAAATGAAGATAGATAGCAATTCCACAACCGCTTAAAATTAATCCCATCACGCCTGCATACCAGGCTGCGAGTTTCAGACGAGTTCGATTAAACAGTTGGCTTTGGTGCATGGAATTGAATGAGTACTGACCAAATGATAGCTTGATTTTAAGAATAAATTGAGTGACTGTATCGTTGAAGTTTGCTAACATGATGCGCGAAGTTGAATCCAACTCTAAAGCTAACGCTGGAAGAGAAGCGTGATACCCTAAATCATTAAACTTCACGCTGCTATAGTACATTGCTAGAACTGCACAAGCACCTGAAACAGCCTAGCGATTCCCAATATTGGCGCTATCAATGCAAAATAAAATCGCTGTGAAACGCTCTTTGTTTAGAACGAACGACAAAGACATCATTCAACTTGTACAACAAGCAGGATTGTTGTAGTAATTGGAATACCACTCGACCGTCTTCGCTAACCCCTCTTCTAGAGAGACTTTAGGCTGCCAGCCAAGCTTTGTAACTGAAGACTCTATGTTAGCAATGCGGACTTGTTCCATTGGTCGATCAGGTAAGGCTCCAAATAAAGGCTGAATACTGGGATTGACCAGTTGATTGATGTGATGCACAACACTAGAGATCGGCGTTAATGTTCCAGAGCCAAGATCAAACATATCGCCTTCTACCCCTGGCGCTTGTGCTGCTGCAATCAGACCTTCAACTACATCCTCGACGTAAATCCAATCGATCTGGCGCTGACCGCTACTGAGCTTCGGGGCTTCTCCTTTCAGCAAAGAGAGTGTGACATAGGGAATTAACTTGTCAAAATTCATCTGTGCAGGTCCATACACCAGAAATATGCGCGTTCTGACGATCGGTAACTGATACAAATGCTGAAACATTTGAGCATAAGCACTGCTTGACCATTTTGCAGCAGCATAAGGCGAGGACGGAATCGGATCTTCCCCTGCATCGGGTTCTTCTAACGATCCGGCTAACACAATTCTCCGTCCGCTAAATTCAGCCATTAGCGTCAACAAGTTTACTGTACTAACAAGATGGCTTTGCAATGTAGAAACGACCGCATCAACTCCGCGTGCACCAGTGACATGACCTGCTAAATGAAAAATGGCATCCGGTTTTACCTGGGTAATAATTCGCTGCATATCCTCGAAGTTCGCGACATCTCCCTGTAACCACCGAATTGCAGAACTGGAAGATTGCTCAACGCGAGAGACACCGTAAACTTCTACTTGATACGCCTGAAGTCTCTGACAGAGATGCCGACCAATAAAGCCGCTTGCCCCAGTCACTAAAACCTTTGCGCCTGAGAGAGGGATTGATGAATTAAACATAGAAGGATTCAAAGAAAGAGGAGCTTGAAATTTTGCTGTTAGAGCTAGTGAGCAGCCCAAAGAAGTAGACTGCAATACAGCTAAATTTAACAGCTTTGAGATGCGATCGTAACGAAGTAGTCTATTTCTGAGCTACCCCATTAAGTCTTAGCTTAGAAGATCAAAATGAAAATAAGATGAAATATAGGAGGAAAAAGAGCTTGCGCCTAATTTGCTGTCCTTGATCTCGGATGAAATAGAGAAAACAAAATTGGAACTCAAAGTGAATGGTTCTCTTCTAAAGCACGATCGGGTTTTTCATCCTCGTTTCATCTTGATCTATCAGAATATGGACTGAAAGTTAATTGCATTGCTGACTTAGACGGCTAATTCGAGCGAAGTTTTTATGAGTAAGATGGCTCTGGATTCAATTCACCTTTATCTGCAAGAAATTGGTCGTATTCCCCTGCTGACACCTACACAGGAAGTGGAATATGGTAAACGAGTACAACTGCTTGTCAAGCTTCAGCAAGTTCGAGAAGATCTCGTACAGCGTCTTCACCGAAATCCTACTATGGAGGAATGGGTCCGTGCTGCTCACCTTTCTAGCAGCCAACAGTTAGACCAGATTCTGATCGAAGGTGAATCTGCCAAGCGAAAAATGATTGAGGCGAATCTTCGATTAGTGGTTGCTGTTGCAAAACGCTACCAGAAGCGTCGCATGGATTTGCTTGACTTGATTCAAGAAGGAACGCTCGGTCTAGAGCGCGGCGTAATTAAGTTCGATCCGAGTCGAGGCTATAAGTTTTCTACTTATGCGTACTGGTGGATTCGTCAGGGAATTACACGGGCGATCGCATCTCAGTCACGAACGATTCGCTTACCTAGCCATGTAACTGAAAAACTCAACAAAATTAAGAAGGCACAACACGAATTAGGTCAGCAACTGGGACGAACAGCAACTCTACCTGAAATTGCTCAGGTTGTGGGTTTATCTTCCGCTCAAATTCGAGAATATCTGGCATTTGCCCGTCAACCTGCCTCGCTCAATCAGGCAATTGGAGTCGGAGAAGCAAAGGAGGTCGAGCGACAAGAACTATTGCCTGACGAGAGAATCTCACCCGATGACTACGTGACTGAAATAGCGCTGTGTGAGGAAGTCATTGATCTGTTAAAGCAACTACCTCTACAACAGCGTAAAATTCTAAGCTTACGATTCGGATTAGAGGATGGTCAAGCACTCTCTTTGTCTCAAGTTGGTCTGCGTTTGCAGTTGAGCAAAGAGCGTGTTCGACAACTAGAACGTCAAGCGCTAGTAGTCTTACGACAGTATGTAAGTTTTCAACCTCAGTGAGACATTAAACAAAACAGTGAAGTCAATAAGTTCTATTGCAAAAGGTTCCGGGGACGGCAAAAAGGCATGTTCTAGACCTATGTATTTCATGCAAGAACAAAAGTAATTGTTCGCTACTCTTGGTTGTATAGTGCTTGAGCCTGTCTACTGTCCAAACTATGTTCTAGTTGCAAGCTCTTGAACTGCTTGGGCTAAACTATTGGATCGGTCTTTTGACTGGGTTGAATCTACGCCTAGCTTTTTTCGATTCAACGTCTACTCCACTCGTGAGGTGATGGACCTGCAGACCGTTAACTCTCCGAACGTAGATTGTAAATAGCGATAGTTTTTCATCGCTCTGAAAAATTCAGCTTCACACGCCTCGCCGTGCAACTCAATTACAATATTCTTGACAGTTGGTAGCCAGCCCTCTGTGTTCGTTGAGAACACAACTGCCTCTGATCCTTCGATGTCTACTTTAAGCAGATCAATTTGACTCGCTCCAGATTGATGTAAAAGATCTTCAATGCTGACCGCATATAAATCTGGCAATTGATCAGCTTGACACTCCTCGACCTGCACAGCCCATTCGCCTTCTGGACTGGGACAAACTTTTAGACCCGTCGCATGAGACCAGACCCCCGATTGAATTAGCAATACTGATCCCTTGTAAGGTGCAAGATTCTTCTTACAGAGTCGAAAATTTTCTGAATCTGGTTCGACTGCAACAATACGAGCGTTTGGATACTGATTAAGCAAATAAAGTGATGAATAGCCGACATTCGCGCCACAATCAAAAATCAAAGCGGGTGGATCAATCTCTGTTAAACAAGCATATTCCTCTAGGAGAAAAATCTGGTGAAACACTTGATGATCAGTTGATCCGTACCTCAGAAAAACGGGAGCAGAGTAGCCTCTCAGGTGCAATTTTGCGAACTTGTCTTTGAGATTTAATCCAAGTCGCTTAAGTAAGGTTAGTATTGGTGCAGGCAGAGGCTTGTACAACAGTAATCCACGTAGTCCTGTTAATTTAAAGACACAGTAAAATATGTCAATCTTACGCAAAAGACTGTCTAGCCATGAGCTTGAACCTTGTTCTAGCAGTTTATATGCTCTCATTCGAGCTTCGTGTGTCAACATTGCTGCTTCCTCCTGATTAGTCATTAGAATTGAGCGGATACACAGAGCAAGGCAGTATGCAACCGTATTTTGACAAGATCGACAAAATCTGCTGCCTTTATGGGTCTAGAACATCACTGAATTTCCCGTCTAGGTCATTAATTGCCCTCAGCATTCAAACGGTAGCCGAGTCCATAGACGGTCTCGATCGCATCATTTACGCCTTGATCTGCCAGCTTACGTCGCAGTAATCGCATTTGGGCTGCAACCACATTACTGGAAGATTCTGAGTTCACTGTCCATAGATGATTACGAATCTGCTCGGTGCTGACAATCTGATTCGCGTGTTTCATCAGATATTCCAGCAACTGAAATTCCTTTGCAGTCAAAATTACTCTCGTTGCAGTTTCTTGTGACTGTAGTACTAAGGTTGATGAACCATAATCGAGCATCAGCGAACCGACTTGCAGATTTTGCGATTGAAGCTGGGGCGATCGACGTTGTAATGCTCGCAATCGGGCAAGCAGTTCAACCATGCCGAAGGGTTTGACCAGGTAGTCATCGGCTCCCGCATCGAGTCCAGTGACGCGATCGTTCAAACTATCTCGTGCCGTTAACATCAACACGGGAAGCGAACTGCCTTGAGCGCGGAGCCGTTTACATAGCTCAATTCCAGACAGTCCCGGTAGCATCCAGTCAATTACTGCAACTGTATACTGCATTTGAGGCTGTGTTAGATAGCTCCAAGCCTCTCTACCGTCTTGTGTCCAATCGACGATGTAGCGATTGCGAGTGAGCGTTTTCTCGATCGCCCTGCCTAAATCGGGTTCATCTTCTACCAGCAAAATTCGCATTGCCTGATTATTGATAGGTTTGAATTCGTGCTGTTCCGAGAGGAATTTCTTGAGCAGACCCAATCGTTTTACCATAAATTGGAAATAGCCAAGTACGTCCGATTAAATCAGAAGTTCTAACGTTGTTTAGATCAATTTCGATCGTTTCTCCAGCGGCGATGGATGGTGCAAATGCGATCGCAACCTCTTTCTCACTCAATGAGGTACTTGTATTGAGCGTTTTTCCAGTTGCATCAGTGACTGTTGCTTGACCAAATCGAATTTGTGCAGGTGCATTTTCAGGAACCTTGACACGAACCTCAGATAATGGAATAGCTCCAACTTGAACACCAATATGATAGATTGCACGAGTGACTTTGACGCGATTTGGATACGCAGCGCTGTGAATCACGGTCTTTTCTTTTGAGATTGGCATCTGCGCGAGTGCAGAGGAAATGGTGGCGGTAAGCAGTACTGTAACTGCTGCGGTCAAGGTGAATTGTTGCATTTGTATTCTCCAAGCGATCGTAGAAACTTAACTGTTTCTATTTTCTAGAATGGCACTCGAAAATGAAACGAGGATGAAATATGACGACGCTGATTTGAAAGAAAAGCCTGAAGCCTCTGCATCTAGGGGTGACTTCAGGCACATTGTCTAAGGTGTGTTACTAGCGTGATTCAGCTAACTGAAGTAACCAGTGTCACTAAAGCTAAAAGTATCAGCCGAAAGTGAAACCAGCATGAAAGGACTTCAGTGATGTCTCCCTTTGGAGAATCAGTTGCTAAAGTCGGGTGCCATAGTCATCAATCCGCACCACGCCAAGTGGAATGTCTGCATTGAGTCCGACGAGTCTACTCTCTAGCCCAAACAGCCAAATGCGATCGTCGGTCAGAGTACGAACATTGTCCATGTTGATCTGAATTGTCGTATCGGGTTCAACAGGTTGAGCAAACGCGATCGTTGCTTTCTGCCCATTCATCGTGACAGTTGCATCTAATGGTTTGCCTGCCTGGTCTTTCACAGTGATTTGCTGACTAAGGCGCAACTGTTCAGGTGCATCGATTGTTAGCGCTGACAATGCTCGACCCATAACGTGAAGCTTGAGAGCATAGCTTTTAGGCTGAAATCTTGCATTGTTCATACTTCCTGCCGCGCTAACGATGTGGGGAACTCTGGTGTTTCCGGCAATTCCTGCGGCTTGAGCAGTGGGAGCAAATGCAACAGATGCTAATACTAGAGCGCCAGCATACATCAGTTTTTTCATGAGTGTTCTCCTAATTTAAAGCCTTTAGAATCGTTGGTAAGTGATTCATCTATTTACAGTTTGTCAAATAGAAATGAAAACATGATGAAAAGATAACTAATGCTAAAAAGATCAGTAGTTTTACAGAAAAAAGACAAAAAAGCGATGCCTGTGACATCGCTAATGAAACACTTGTTAAACTGAAGCGTTACTTCATGATACCTATAGTTCGTCGATCGTTCGACTACCGCATTCCTCTCTCACAAATTCGTTGCTCTGCAAATGCTCTTTGCGCCATTGCACCAGCTGTAACAGGTTTCAGCAGACAGGTTGAGCGAGTGAATTCTGAGGTCGATCGCTGTTCGATCAAACCCTGCGAATTGTTAGAGGTAGGGGGCTGTGGCGCAGGTTGCTCTCCGCCTCGGTTGTGCTGCTGAATCACTTCCAAGCGCCGCGTTGCTGATTCTCCTGTTGTCCCATTTGCTGGAACAGGTTCTTTCGCATAAGCAGCAGAACCAATCGAAGCGATCGTCAGCATAAATGCAGATCCAAAAACTAATGTCTTCATCACCATTCTCCTAAATAATCGTGTCTGAAGTAGCAGTGCTTAGGTAGTGCTCGTCACTTTGCTACTTCTCGTTTGAGTCCTATTAACATCCTGACAGGCGATTGTGAAATTGTGATGAAAAGGAGCATCCAGAAGATGGAACGAATTTTTACAGGCTTTATCAAGCCGCGTTAGCATTGCGACAGGATAGAGTTGCTGAGAGTACTTGTATGTTTTTTGCAGGTCGCTCATTCCGCCATCAAGCCCAGTATTATCAGGGATATTACAAAGTGCAACAAAGTTCTTGACTCTAAAGTTAACTTGAAGCTTTAGCATGAGCAGAGACACTGAAAAATCGTTAACGTAAAGGGAAGCTAATTTCAACTGGAGTCCTACAATGAAAGACTTAGAACCCCAAATTTCTCCAGACCAGTTTCCAGAAGTGTTTGCGTTGGCGGCTCGGCTACAGGCGCAGCGGCAGCAGCAGTATTCTTTGTCAGAGCTAACCCAAATTGGCGCAGAAGCAAACATTCAGCCAGAGTTTATTCAACAGGCAGTGCAGCAGATTCAAGCGAAACAGACTCAAACTCGTCAGTGGCAGCAAGGGCTGAAAGCGGGGTTGATTGGTCTCGGTGTTGTGCTGGGTTTTGGGGCGCTGTCGGCGGGCTATGTGCCCTTTGTCAAAGGTCATTGCGGCTCGATGATGCAGGCGAGAATTCATCATCAGGAACAGCAGTTTTAGTTGAAAGTAAGGTTAGGAGAAGTTAAGACAATGAGCCAGCCAAAATCCCCGGAACGCTCCATGAAGTGGATGACGATCGCAATGATTGCTTGTTGCGCGATTCCGATTGCGATCGCGCTGTCTCTCGGTGGCGGGTTGGGTGTACTCCTCGGTCGCTCTACCCAGCAATCGACTTCTCCAACCTCTGCAAATTCAGCACAAAATCCGCCTCAATCTCAACTGAGCGCGACAAAATCAGGCGTTTCCCTGCAACCCGCAGAGAATTGGCAAGCGGACAATCATGTTCATGGTTTAGCAGTGAATCCGAAGAATCCCAAAATTCTCTATGTTGCTACGCATAATGGATTGTTGCAGCGCTCCGAAGCAGGGCAGTGGTTCTGGATGGGCAAGCAACGGGCAGACTACATGGGCTTTACGGCTGACCCAACCAATGAGAACCATTTTTACTCCAGTGGGCATCCTCCAACCGGAGGCAATTTAGGATTTCAACTCAGTGACAATCAAGGGGAAGATTGGCAACAAATTGCTCTGCCCGGCGTAGACTTTCATGCTTTAGCCATTGCTCCCAGTAACCCCAATGTCTTTTATGGATTTCCTGCTTCTGGTGCAGAGGGAATACACCGCTCAACCGATGGGGGCAAAACTTGGGTACAGACCCAGATGAAAGGGCTAGAAGCGGCTCCCTTCGGGCTACACGTTGATCCGCGTGATGCTGACCATGTGTTTGCAACCACTCGCGCAGGTTTGTATGAAAGTCGCGATCGCGGTGAGACTTGGAGCGCGATCGCGAGTACTCAAAATGCGCCGATCGCAGGGTTAGCGCTGTTCAATTCAAACAACACCGTGATGATCGGCTATCGTGTAGTTCAATCCGATCCGGGTTTGTACCGAAGTAACGATAATGGCAAAACCTGGGAGAAATTAGGAGCGGGAACTGAAGGAGTGATTTTGCAACTTGCAATCTCGCCTAGTAATTCCCAAATCATTTATGCTGTTAATGAAAATAACGTGGTGTTTCAATCCCAGGATGGCGCTAAAACGTGGACACGATTAGGCTGGTATCGTTCGTGAAAACACAGGATCAGAGGCAAGTTCTCAACGACGGTCAAAATGCTAGATTGCTATTAATTGCCGTATGCTAAATCGTTGGTTCAATTTACCAGAGTGGAATATTGGGATCTTCTCATTTCTGCTGAACTTTTTTTGGGAGATTCAACAAATGCCGTTTTATCAGATTCCGGCTGAGTTCTCTCATTCAGATATGATCAACGAATGTACGCTTGCGACCGTTGGCGATGTCGGCATTTCGATCGTGGCTTTTTGGACAGTGGCAGGAATCTCAAAATCGCGCCAGTGGGTTCATCGATCGAAGCGCTGGCAAATTAGCAGCTTCATTCTAATTGGCGTTGTGATCACAATTATCTTTGAAGCTCTAGCGACCGGAGCGCTGAACAAATGGCAATATGGTGCTTCGATGCCAACACTTCCGTTCCTGAGAACTGGACTGCTGCCGCTATTTCAGTGGGTGCTGCTGCCGCCGATCGTGATTTGGTTCGTCAAGCGCCAACTATCTGATGTTAGACGTAGACACACGAGTAAAATTCTCAATTAGCTTTGTTTCATTGCCTAAATGACAAAGTGTTCGGCTTGTAAAATCTGGTATAGATCAACGTTTGGCTCAACCAAGCAGGTATGTCCACTATGTGGCAAAACAACTACTTGAGCAGCAGGAAAAATTTTGTTTAGACGTTGAGCTTCTGCAACGGATGGCAGCAGTCGATCTGCCTGACTCGCAATCAGTAAAACAGGTTGGGTGAAGCACTGGAGGAGAGTTTGATCGATCCGAAACTCAATTAACTGTGATAGTCGATACTCAGCCGTTTTTTTCGGTGCAGCTTGGGCAGCTTTCCAAAGGATTCGCAGCCTTGCCAGTGGAATGCGGGTGAGCGCGGAGGTTAGCCATAGGATGACGCTCGGAGAAAACTTGTAAAGTAGTGGCGGTGTCCAAGCAAGCAGACGCGCACTTTGATTCAGCCAAGCGACTCGATGAAACGAAGAAGCAGAGTTGACCAAAATCAGTCGATTGAATAGGTGCGGAGCACGTTCAATTAACTTCAAGGCGAGACAGCCACCGAGCGATTCGCCGCAGAGATATGCTTCCGATTGTGTTCGTTTTTCTAATTCGGCTTGAATCAATGCGATCGTGCTTTCTGTCAGTTGCTCCCAAGTCATGAAATTTTGAGGTGGAATAATAAGACAACGAACATCGAAACCTGCTGCCAAACTTTGAGTTTCAAGAGAAAGCAAAAGCTTGCCCGTCTCATCCATACCCGGTAAAAAAACCAGCAATGGATGATTTGAGTTTGAGGGATGAGGAGTCAGAAAATAGAGATCACGCTTAGATTCAATCATTACACTTGGCAAATCGTTTTTGCACTATCCAGTTTGAGGTGATAAAAGTAATCTGAAAGGTTGATTCAGTATTGCGATCGCTTGTCTTATTCTAAACCTCCATATTGCTAACGCTAAGCCCAACTCCTTAAGTATTTTGCGCTACATCAGCTTGGTAAATCTTCATTGCTCTCTAGTTTTGCTCATCAAAACATCGCCGTAAACCAGGAGGACTATCTGTGCGCCACGATCACCATCATCAGGAACCAAACCAACCCGATCCAGGATATGTGGGTCACTTTGAACACGAAAAGCAATTAGAAAGGAACCTGCCTGATCCCGACCCACACGGCAACCAGGGAGGTCACGGTAAACAGCCGAGTCATGATCAACACGGGGCACACGATAAGCACGCTGGACACAGCCCAGACATTTTCAAACGCCGTTTCTTCATCTGCTTGGCGCTAACGTTGCCTGTTCTCTATTTTGCGCCAATGTTTCAGCATTGGTTTAACTATCAAGCGCTTCAGTTTCCGGGAGTCACTTGGGTTACACCCATTCTTTCAACAATTATCTATTTCTACGGCGGCTGGGTTTTCCTGCGTGGAGCTTGGTACGAACTCCGCAGCAAAATTGGCATGATGACGCTGATCGCTCTAGCAATCACCGTGGCGTACGTTTACAGTGTGGCAGTGTCTCTTGGATTACCCGGAGATTCTTTCTACTGGGAACTCGCAACCTTAGTTGACATCATGCTACTCGGTCACTGGATTGAAATGGCTTCTGTCCAAGGAGCCAGCCGTGCTTTAGAGCATCTCGCAAATCTAGTTCCTTCGATCGCTCACAAACAGGTAGATGGACGTATACAAGATGTCCCTGTTAGCTCACTAACTGAGGGAGATCAAATTCTGATTCGTCCGGGTGAACAAGTGCCGATCGACGGTGAAGTTATAGACGGAAACTCTAGCGTCAACGAAGCGTTTTTAACCGGAGAATCGCGTCCAGTTGTCAAAAAAGCGAATGATGAAGTTGTCGCTGGGGCGGTCAATGGAGAAGGAGCTTTGACGATTACAGTCACTCGCACCGGAGATAAAACAACGCTGAGCCAGATTATGCGCTTGGTTGAGGAAGCACAGGCATCTAAAAGTCAATATCAAACACTTGCTGACCAGCTTGCTTACTGGCTGACTTTGATTGCGATCGCAGTCGCAACGCTAACATTCGTTCTTTGGTTATCGATTGGAACAGGAGGATTAACATTTGCGATTAATCGTGCGGTGACAGTGTTAGTCATTGCCTGCCCTCATGCTTTAGGGTTAGCAATTCCCTTAGTGATCGTCAACGCAACAGCGATGTCTGCCAAGAATGGTATTTTAGTGCGAAACCGAGAAGCGTTTGAACGAGCGCGAGGCATTCAGAGAATCGCTTTCGATAAGACGGGAACCTTAACAGAGGGACGGTTTGGAGTACAAAGAATCTATGCTGATGGCATTGATGAGCTACAAGCTTTGTTAATTGCTGCCTCTTTAGAATCCTTGTCAGAACATCCACTTGGACAATCAATCGTGCAAGAAGCGAACAACCGCAAGATGCAGCTTGCTAAAACGAATGATTTCAAAGCAGTACCCGGTCAGGGAGTTGAAGGCATTGTGAACGGTCAGCGCTATCGGGTTGGAAGACCAGAATGGGTTGAGGAGTTAAAATTGCGATTTCCTTCAACATTGCAAAGAGCACTGCAAGAGAGTGAATCTCGTGGTGAAAGTGCGATCGTCCTCCTGAATGATCAACAAGTTCTTGCACTATTCGGGTTAGCAGATCAGGTGCGAGAACGAGCGAAACAGGCGATACAACGCTTGCATGAGATGGAAGTTGAGACGGTGATGATCACCGGAGATGCGGAAGCGGTTGCAAAAACGGTTGCAACGGAATTAAACATTGATCGCTACTATGCTCGTGTGCTACCGCAAGACAAAGCTGCGCTGATTCGACGGTTAAAAGCTGAGAAGCCCACAGCGTTTGTTGGTGATGGAATCAATGATGCGCCTGCTTTGTTTGAAGCAGATTTGGGACTTGCGATCGGAGCCGGAACCAATGTCGCGATCGAGTCGGCTGATCTAGTCTTAGTGAAAAGCGATCCGCTTGATGCAACTTACGCGCTGAAGCTTGCAAAAGCGACCTATAACAAAATGACTCAGAACTTGTTTTGGGCGACCGGATACAACGTGCTCGGAATTCCCTTAGCGGCAGGGATTGCGGCTCCGTTTGGCATTCTATTATCGCCAGCAGTCGGCGCAGTCTTCATGAGTGTTTCGACCGTTGTTGTTTCGATTAATGCAATGCTGTTACGCCGTCTTCGTTTAGATGATTGAATAGAGTAGAATAGCTTTCCACTGAACTAGGTAGCATAAGTTACTCGGAATTAGGTTTATCTCCTGAAATTTTCTGAGTCATAATAAGAGCAAGAATGCTTCTAGTAGATTGAGCATTCTGCTTCTTTATGCAAGGTTGCAAAATCGATGACTGAATTGTTGAATATTGTTCGTCAGTATAAACAAGACCCGGAATCTGTATACAGCACTTGGTTTATCAACAATGAGGATCGATTGAAAGCGTTTCGATCGATTCGTCGTGGTGTCCTGACTGTGGTTCAAGATATCAAAACTGGAAGCTTCGGGAATGATTTCAAAGGCTCCTCACTAGAATTTGTGTTAACCTGCATCACCGAGCAAAAGCAAGTTTTTGAAGGAGCAGCCCATCCGTTCTATTGGAAGCCGAAACTCCGCATTCCTGACATCTACGAGAATGAAACTAATAAAGTTGCCTTTGGTCAGTTTCTTGAAACTTGTTTGAGCGCAACCAAAGAAGAGCAGCTTGTTAAGGAGATTATCAAACTATCAGGAAGAAATATTAAGGGGTTAGGACCTGCGGTTGCCAGTATCCTCTATTTTCTGCACCCGACCCTGATTCCGCCTTTCAATACTGCGATCGTCAACGGATTTAATCTACTCTTCAACGAAAAGCAGAAACTTGGTTCGTGGACAAGTTATTTGAAAATGCGAGAAGGGATTTTGCACACAAATGCTCAGTATCGAACCGAGCTATCAACGGATTTAGGTGCGATCGCAGGTTTACTCTTCGAGATTGGCGCAAATAAGCTTCTAATTGACAGTAGCGCAGCACTGGACGATACACAAAAAACTAAGGTTGAGAAGTTGCTCAAAAAGCGACATGCAGAAGTTTTGTCAGAGCAGCAGGAAGAGGATTTACACACAGAAATGCAGTACCATCTTCTGAAAATTGGTCATGCTCTGGAATATGACGTGGTTGTTGCCAGTAACGATCGCTCTAAAGCCTATCAGGACAGCAAGTTTTCGTTTCTCTGCATTCCTTGTTTACCAAAAATGGAGGCTGATCAAGACACATTTAACACCATTGGTTTGATTGATGTGTTGTGGCTAGAAAAAGGAACAAACCGGGTTGTGAGCGCGTTTGAAGTTGAGAAAAGTACCTCAATCTACTCTGGTATTCTAAGATTGAGTGATCTTGCTGTCTCATTTCCACACGATTTGAGAACACTCTTTTTAGTTGTTCCTAATCAGCGCGAGAAAGAAGTCATTCTTCAGCTTAAACGCCCGTCAATTAAACGGCAAAACGTACCGATTCAATACATCCTCTTCTCGGAGCTTCGCCAGCATTGCGATGCAATTTGTAAGTTTGGCACAGACCACAACGCGATGACCAAAATCGCTAAGATTGCATGAAACATCCATGCTATTCATTCATCGTGCGATAGGTGACTACAGCAGAAGGTGATAGTCGATTGAGATAGCGAAAAATCCAATACTTGTCGATCGCATCAAGCGTCACTGGAAACGTAGCAATGAATAGACCAATAAACTGCTTATTCTCAGGTAGTCCATAGTGGCTTAAAACGCTGTTTAGAACTACATCCCAACCGTAAGATGAATGAAAACCTATAAAAATATCCGTAAATAAAATAATCAAAAACGCTTTTGCAGAATCGCTCAAGCCAGCAAGTAATCGACCTAAGAATCGCTTCAAATTTTTAAGCTGAGATTGACTTTTCAGGATGAGAACAGGAAAAACAGTTAAAGCTAGAAAATCCGCCGTAAGATTCTTAATAACTTCTGTGTTTCCTTTACGATACTCTTCTGCTAAATCCACTGCTTTATTTTGCAGTTTTGCTTCCATAATCGATGTAGAGTTTTCTGACGCACCTTGCAAAAGCGACTCAAACCGGAGACGGTTTTTATAGTTTTGCAGTTCTTGAAGAATTCGCTCTTCTTGAAATCCTTCAAGTCGAAATTCTACTTGTTGATAGTTCTCGAAATATTGAGACAATGGTTCAACGACTAGCGTTTTGGTCGCTTGGTTCACCAGTAATGGAATCAGCAACAGCAATAGAATGTAGCGAAGAGCAGAAATTGTTTGATTTCGAGATACTTGAAATGCGGCTGTAACTTTTGATTCGCTGCTGAAATTAAATTGTTGTAGTTTACTCCAAAAATTTCGCTTCTCTTGTTTTCGGGAAGTGTCCCCTGATTTCTTCATCGTATTACTGCGTTGCTAACCTTTCCTAAGAGTTCTGGAGCGAAGACAACCGCTCCCTCGAACTCCGGTTATGTTGCTGGAGATTGGGTAAAGCTGCGATCGCGTTAGCTCCTACGATCACAGCTTTACCTAAGCTACTGCACGTCAACCCAGAAATCCGCCACAACAATCTTGCCGCCCCGATTAAACTGTCCCCATACCTTATACTTTCCGGGCTGTGGAAACGTCGTCATAAATGCCACTCGTCCTTGAGGCGCTCCCTTCATCGCATGAGCGTGAATGTAATCTGCTCTGCTAAGGTCTTGAGCCTGCTTGAGAATCACCAGATGTCCCTGCTCACCTAAATAGGGCTGGAGGTCTTGAATCGGCTGATTGTTCTTGTCTTGAAGATTGAACGCGATCGTCACTTCCTGCCCTGCTTTAACGGTTGGAGTCGAGAGCGATAGATCAACTTTTGTCGTATCGATCGTTTTACTGCGCTCTAGATTAATTGCTGGTGTTGCGGGTGGTGTTCCGGGAACTTGAGTCTTCATCACCGAAACGGCTTCGGCTTTTCCAGCAGGTTTATAGTCACTGATTAGCGTGTAGCTACCTGCTTGCGGTAAGGCGGTTTCGACTTTAAACAGTCCGTTGCCCTTGTACGTCGGATGAAGGTGTTGAAAGACCTGTAAATCGTTGCTGACGACGATCAAGTGCATCAGCTTTTCTTGGAATGTGTCGAACTTTGAGATTGCTTTGCCTTGAGCATCTTGAACTGCGATCGTCAGTCTGCTTGGTTGATTAACGGTCAAATTTCCGCTTGTTGTAAGCGTGGCTTGGGTTGTAACTGCGTTTGCATTCGATCCGTGTTCACCGTGAGCATCGCCATGAGACATTCCCGGCATTGATGAATGCTCCATTCCGTTCATCTGAGCATGAGAGGAATGCTCACTATCTGCGGTAGCAGGTTGGTTTCCTATCGAATTACGTGTTACTGCAATTGTGGCAACTGTTGCAGCAGTCATAAGACCAATCACACCGTAACGACGCATCTTTTTGCTCATCGATCGCTGAGTCATGAGAGAGTACCACTAATCAAATCAATCGCTGCGGGTGAACAAAGTCACCCACTGCTGCTCGTGTGTGAGACGAACTATCTCTTAGATTAAACAATAAACATGAAAACAGAATGAAATAAGCTACGAAGTGCAAAAAAGTCATGCTTTTGTAATGCGATGCAGCCACAAGTAGTTTTCACCTTCAGGCGAACACTTCGCTTTGACGAGTTCGTTCGAGTAATGCAAGTTCTCACCTGAAAAATCATTGCGATATCCCGACTCAAACCACTCACCAAACGGATCGTTCACAAAAAATCCAGCCGAATCATAGCCTCGAACGACCATGATATGACCAAAGCTCGTAAAGTAACCGTGAATAATGCAAGCGTATCCTTCTGCGATCGCTTTCCGAATGTCCCATAATCTTGCTCGCATGGTAAAGTCTACCTTCAGCCCATAAGCCCGACCCATTTGCGCTAAATCGTAAGGGTCCCAGCGAGACAAACCCTTACTTTCTAAAAACCGATACAGTTCATCTTCAAACTGAACTGCGTTAGTGCGTCGTATAATCTTGAAATAATCCATCACCATCGCATAAGATGTGACGTTGCAGGCTCCTCTAGGGTTCAAAGCATTATCTATCTGACTTTTGTGCGGAATGTTTAGCCTTTTTGTTTTTGGTAATCGGTAAAAGATTGAAGGAAGGGTGATTTTCGGTGACTCAGGCTGTGTTATTTGACCCTGACTGTTAATCAGTTGAATATGAGGCTGATAAACGTACCAGGTGTTTCGCGGTGGGTTGCCCAAGAATTCATTGAATAGTGCAACCTTAAGATGATTTTTGTCGATTGCCTTCCAGGAATGGATCTCAAAGACTCTCCCTGCATTCACGCTTACTTTGTCTTGAGCAGACAACTTCGATGAATCCAAGGTGGATTGCTTAAAAAAAGTCGTTTGGCTAACTTTTAGTTTCATAGACACTCCAGATCGTGCAACGTTGCATCAAAAACATCTGTAAAGCCAGCATCTAACGACGTGCCAGCTTTACAGATGTTTCTCAATAGCGGGATTCAAGCTATCAGGCTTACAGCTTGAAAGTGTACCGAGCATTCACTTTCTCACTACCAATCTCAGACTGCACAGCGACTTTATATTCTCCTGCCGCAGCACTTGGTAACTTCCCAGTATAGTGCTTTCCACCCACGTCGTAAGTCATGGGGACGGATTGTTGGCTTCCATCAGGAAGTTGCACTTGTGCGGTTACTTTCGCATTTGAAATTGCTTCGTGGTTGTCGCCTTTCTGCACAAATAAATCTAGGTGAGTTTCATTTCCTTCCTTTTCGGGCTTGAGTTCCAAATGGTAAGCACCAGACTCAACCACAATTCCGCCCCCCGCTTTATGGTCAGCATCATGATTGGCTGAAGGAGAAGAACTTGCAGCAGGACTATTACTTACAGCAGGACTATTGGCTGGCGCACTCGCTTGGTTGCCACCACTGCTACACGCACCGAGAAACAGTAGACCTGCGCTACCAGCGACAATCAAAAAGGATTTCAGCGTTTTCATGGTTATCTCCTGAATTTAAGATTCTGCAACATTGAGATGAGAAACACGATCGTCATTTTCAGCGATCGCGTCGGACTGTTTTGGCATCATAAACTTTCCAAAGAGTGAATACAAAGCGGGAAGCACCAGCAGCGTCAATGCAGTAGACGTGAATAGTCCTCCTAGAACAACTACGGCGAGCGGCTGCAAAATCTCTTTGCCTGCACCCGATCCAATGACCAGTGGAACCATGCCTAATGCTGATGCAAGTGCGGTTAATAGGATAGCAACTAATCGCTCCATTGAGCCTTCCACAATCACTTGCTTAAGCGGAATGCCTTGAGCTAATTGCTGGTTGTAGTTATCGACTAATAGTAAACCATTTCGAGTTGCGACCCCAAACAGCGTAATAAATCCGACCATTGATGCGACCGAGATAATTCCGCCACTGACCGCAACAGAAATTACACCTCCAATCAATGCTAAGGGCAAGTTAATCATAATCATCAAAGTCGCTGGAATGGATTTCACAGCAAAGTAGAGTAGGACTGAAATGACTGCAAATGCGGCAAGTCCAGCGATGATTAGAGTTTGAGTAGCTTGTTCTTGTGCCTGGAACTGTCCCCCAAATTCAACATAGTATCCGCTAGGGAGTTTGACTTGTTTCACACGATCGCGAACGTCCTTGATGACTGATCCTAAATCTCGCCCTGACACATTCGCAGAAACGACAATTAAGCGCGAGACGTTTTCTCGATTGATTGTACTGGGTCCTTCGCCATAGACAACTTTTGCCACTTGAGAAAGCGGAATCTTTTGATTATTTGGAGTATCAATCAGTAAATTGCCAATCACATCCAAGTTATTCCGATATTGCTCTTGCAGCCAAACTACCAGGTTGAAGGTTTGTTGCTTCTCTAAGACTTGTGAAACAGTCCGCCCATTCAGTCCAGTTTCGATCGTTTCTGCAAGTTCTCCGATGCTGAGTCCGTATCGGGCTGCTGCTTCACGATCAAATTGAATTTGCACCTGTTTGACTGGAACTTGAGGCTCAAGCTGTAAATCGACCAAGCCTGGAATGCTGCTCATGGCAGATTGAACTTCCTGCCCGGCAGTTCGGAGTTCATCGAGTTCAGCCCCGTAGATTTTTACCGCGATCGCGCTTCTCACTCCTGACAAAATCTCATCCATCCGGTGAGAAATAAATCCACCAATGTTAATCACAACGCCCGGAATCTTCTCGCCTTCTTTTCGCAATGCCTCAATCACTTTTTCTCGTTCTTTCGCGCCTTCTTCGCTGATTTCAACGTCTAATTCGCCAAAGTTCACACCCGCAATATCCGGATCACCCTGAGCAAAGCCAGACCGAAACTGGATTGACTCAATTCGCTTATCGTCTTTAAATACCTCCTCAAAGTCGAGAGCCGCCTGATTGGTTGCTTCTAGCGATTCTCCCGGAAACAAAATCACTGCATTGACCAACTGACGATCTTGAAATTCAGGTAGAAAGACGCTGCCCAAAGTTGGCAGGATGATCAGAGACGCGATGAGACCTACGATCGCAGCCGTTAAAACAACTTTAGGACGACGAATCGAAAATCTTAAAGCGGGGCGATACACTTGATGTGCTTTGCGTTCGAGCCAGGTTTCAGTACTCGGCAAACGACGATTCGCCAACAGCAAAGCACACAATGCAGGAGTGAGCGTCAATGCTACCGCAGTCGAAGCCAAGATTGACAGAAGATAGGCAAGTCCCATCGGGGTGAAAATTCGACCTTCAACGCCTGAGAGGGCGAAAATTGGCGCAAAGATGACCACAATGATGATCGTTGCAAACAAAACGCTGGTTCTGACTTCGATCGAGCCATCAAATACAACTTGCAATGGCGGTTTAGGATTCTCCGCAACCTGATTCTCCCGCAATCGACGATAGACATTTTCCATATCGACGATCGCATCATCAACAACTGAACCAATCGCAACGACTAAGCCACCTAGCGTCATGGTGTTAATACCTTGCCCTGTCCAGTTAAGAACAATCATTCCAACTAGCAACGAGAGCGGTAATGCGCTGAGACTAATCACCACCGTGCGCCAGTTCATCAGAAATGCAATCAGCACTACTGACACAATGATCACGCCGTCTCTTAATGCGTCTCTGACGTTCTCGATCGACAATCCAATAAACAGATTTTGATCAAATGTTTTGAAAAACTGTACATCCGGCGGCAGTCCCCCTTTGAGATCTTCCATTGCTGCGTCTACGGCTTTTACAACCGTCGGTGTATCTGCATTCGGTTGCTTCGTTACCGTGAGAATCACTGATCGTTTGCTACGAAACAACCCGTCTCCTCGTCTGAGTGCGGCTCCAATTTTTACTTCTGCCACTTGTTCAAGCAGAATCGGTGTTCCATTCACGGACTTGATCACTGATCGTTTGAGTGGTTCGATCGATTCAATGCGCCCAATCCCTCGAACTAGCAGTTCTTGATCCGGGGTCACGACAAATCCACCTGGAACATTCACGTTAGCATTCTGAGCCGCTTTCACGACATCATTGATCGACACGTTAAACGCTTTGAGCTTATTAGGATCGACAAGAACTTGATACTGTCGTTCATCCCCGCCATAGAGGAAAACATTGCTCACACCTGGAATGGCTAATAATCGGTTTTTGATATCCCATCCGACTAGCCTTGAGACTTCCATTAACGGCGTTGTTTCTGAGGTGAAGGCATATTTCACAGTCCAGCCGAGTGGTGAACTCACAGGTAAGATTTCTGGCTGATCCACGCCTTGAGGCAAAATGCTCTGGGTTCGCCCTAATCGCTCAGTGGCAAGCTGACGGGCGCGATAAACATCGGTATCCCATCCAAAAACTGCTTTGACTGAAGAGATACCAACTGCCGAGGCGGATCGTAAAGAGACAAGTCCGGGCGTTCCGTTGATCGCGCTTTCAATTGGACGAGTCACGAGTGATTCGACTTCTTCGGGTGCGAGTCCAGCCGCTTCGGTTTGAATTTCGACTTGGGGCGGAGCAAATGCTGGAAACACATCCAAAGGCATTTGAGTAATGACGCGCAGTCCCCAGAGTGAAAGGAGAATTGAGGCAAGGACAATCAGCCATCGTTGCGCGATCGACCATCTAACAATTGTGTTGAGCATACAGCAGTGCAGCGAGTGGGGGTCTGGAAGTCTTGCAAAACATCAAGCTTTTGAAATTCTCAATTCATCATGGCAGGTGATTATGAAACGAGCATGAAGTCTAAGTTGATTGCAATGATGTTTCGTACTTACCCGATGATTTAGCAGGAATTAGCCACTTGTTAAATCGAGCATACAAGGCTGGAAGAACCAGCAGCGTTAGCGCTGTGGAAGTAAATAAACCGCCTAGAACCACAATCGACAATGGCTGCAAAATTTCTTTACCAGGACCGCCAGAAATTACAAGCGGTGCAAGTCCTAATGCAGATGTAAAAGCGGTCATCAAAATCGCGTTAAGCCGTTCCATTGTGCCTTTAATCAATACATCCTTAAGCGGCATTCCCTCAGCTAATTTAGTGTTGTAGTTATCGACTAATAGCAGTCCATTGCGAGTCGCAACCCCAAAGAGCGTCACAAACCCTACGAGTGATGCAACCGAAATCACACCGCCTGTTAACGCAACCGAAAACACTCCACCGACTAACGCTAATGGTAGATTGACCATGATCATGATTGTCGAGGGAATTGATTTGACGGACAGATACATCAGAACAGCGATTACGACCGCCGCGATCGCACTAAAAATCAAAATGTTCTGGGTTGCTCGTTCTTCTGCCTCAAACTGTCCCCCGTATTGAATAAAGTAGCCTGCTGGAAGCTGCACGTTCTGGTTTACTTTAGCTTGAATTTCGTTGACAATCGATCGCATATCGCGCCCCTCAGCGTTTGCCGCAACGACAATCAATCGTGAAACGTTTTCCCGGTTAATCGTGTTTGGTCCTTGACCTTGACCAATGGCAGCAACTTGAGCCAGGGGAACTTTTTGTCCGGTGGGTGTATCGACCAGTAAGCTAGAAATGGTTTCTAAACTGGTTCTCGCTTCGGGCTTTAACCACACTAATAAATCAAACGTTTGTTGCTGCTCTAGAACTTGTGAGACGACTTGCCCATTCAGTGCTGTTTCCACAAGCTCGGAAAGATCGCCCACTTTTAATCCATAGCGTCCCGCGGCGGCTCGATCGAACTTAATCTGAACTTGCTCGATTGGGATCTGAGGCTCAAGCTGTAAATCGACAATGCCTTTAATGGATTGCATCTGTGTTTCAACTTGTTCCCCAATCGTTCGCAGTTGAGCTAAGTCTGCACCAAAAATTTTCACGGCGATCGCGCTTCTCACTCCTGACAACACCTCATCCATTCGGTGAGAAATAAAGCCACCGATGTTGGGCGCAACACCGGGTAATCGCGCCATTTCTTGTCGCAGTTTCTCAATACTGTTGTCTCGCTCTTTCAACCCTTGTTCAGACAGATCCACATCCAAATGCGCTAAATTCACGCCTGCGGCATCACCATCTCCGGGCGCACGTCCCGACCTCATCTGAATGTACTCGAAGCGAGGATCGTCTTTGAGTGCGTGTTGAATCGCTTCGGCGGCAGCATTGGTCGCTTCGAGTGATGATCCCGGATACAGCAACAATGTATTCACGAGGGTTTTTTCCTGAAACGCTGGTAAAAACTCACGACCCAGAGCGGGCACAATGACAACCGCAGCGATCGAGGTTGCAATGGCAACAGAAATGATCACGCTCGATCGACGAATTGCAAAGTCTAAAAACGGGGCATAAAGGCGTTTGAAGAATCGCGCTACCCAAGGCTCTGTTTCGGGTAAATTTCCATACGGCAGCAATAGCGCAGACAAGGCAGGGGTTATCGTTAATGCCGTCACGCTCGATGCTAACACTGCCACCATGTAACCAATTCCCATCGGGATAAAAATGCTGCCCTCCACACCACCGAGCGCAAATACCGGAGAGAAGACCACGATCGTAATCAGCGTTGCCCCAAACACCGAATCTCGCACTTCTTGGCAACCGTCTAACACGACTTCTAACACCGGGCGACGCTCAGCTGCATATTTGTTTTCTCGCAGCGATCGAAACACATTTTCCGCATCGACAATCGCATCATCAACCGCCGACCCGATCGCAACTGCCAATCCGCCTAGTGTCATTGTGTTCAAGCCTTGTCCTAGCCAGTCGAGCGCCATTACACCAATCAGTAATGATAAGGGCAATGCAACGAAACAAATAACTAAACTCCGCCAGTTCATGAGGAACGGAATCAGAATGATCGCAACGATAATTGCACCTTCGACCAATGCCGATCGCACATTCTCGATTGAGGAATCAATATAGTCTTCTTGGCGAAAGGTCACGTCGATTTTGATGTCTTTCGGTAGCCCTGTTTTGATTTCCGCCATTGCGTTTTCGATCGCTCGCGTTACCGTAGGCGTATCTGCCATTGGTTGTTTGTTCACCATCACGATCACGGCTTTGCGACCATTGAGGCTACCGTCTCCGCGTTTTAAGGCGGCTCCGATCGTGACCTCTGCCACATCCGATAACCGCACCGGAGTTCCATTCCGGGCAGTAACCACTGATTGTTTGAGGTCTTCGAGCGATTCGATACGTCCAATGCCCCGAATTAGGCGCTCGCGATCGGGCGTAATTAAAAATCCTCCTGGCGCATTCACGTTTGCTCCGACAACCGCTTCTCTAACCTGCTGAAGCGACACATTGAACGACGTGAGTTTTGCTGGATCAACCAACACCTGATATTGCCGCATCTCACCGCCATAGGCGATTACTTGGCTGACTCCAGGTACGGCTAGCAGGCGATTCGTGACTTGCCAATCGACTAACCGTCGCACGTCCATCAGCGATGTCGTTTCTGCGGTAAATCCATACTTCATCACCGTACTAATCGGTGAGGTAATCGGTGAAATTTGAGGGGTATCAACGCCTTCTGGAAGTTTACTCTGTGCCTGCTGTAGCCGTTCAGTAATTAACTGCCGTGCTTGATAGATATCGGTTCCCCAGTTAAAGATCACCTTAACAACTGAAATTCCAGGTGCAGAAGACGATCGCACTGCCGAAACGCCCGGTGTACCGTTAATCGCGCTTTCGATCGGCAGTGTCACCAGGGATTCAATTTCTTCCGGCGCGAGTCCTGCGGATTCGGTTTGAATTTCAACTTGGGGCGGTGCAAAGCTCGGAAACACATCGAGCGGCATTTGAACGATCGTGCGGAAAATCCAAATCGTGACGACGATCGTGCCTAAGATAACCAGCCAACGACGCGCAATTGACCACTTGAGAATCGCATTCAGCATAGCAATAGCTCGATGTTCATTGAAAGAAAGGTGAGTAGAGCGCGTTGCAAAGGACAGGCGAGAAAGTATTGTGTTCAGAGGTAAAAAGCGATCGCTCGTAAATCCACTAATTCTGATGCGGATTCCGCGATTCCTCTAACGGATCTACAGATGTACGAACCTTGCTAGGTGCAGAACCATTTCCGTTGCCATTAGAGTGAAAATGAATTTCAGCCTCGTAGGGAGATATAGAACCGTTTTCTGCGGGTTGAAGCCGACGATTACGACGGGATGACCAAACCGCACCTGCCCAAAACGTACCTGCCGCGATTGCGCCTCCCGCAGGTAGCATCGCCCACCAGGGCAGTGCAGACAGATTGAATCCTTGAACGGGTGCTGCGGGAGCTTCACTGTGTTCTGCATCGGCTTTTGCATCACCCCGTAATGACTGGGTGTATAGTTGCGGTGCACGTTGCGTCACCACTCTATCGCCATCGAATAAGCCGTTTGTGACTTCTACAAGTTCGCCGGATTCTCGTCCGAGTGTAATATCGGTGGCTTGAAAAGCGTTGCCGTTTTGCACAAAGACAATTTTCTTTTTATCGTTTGTTTCGACGATCGCAGATTTTGGTACAGCTAAGACTAAAACCGAAGTGCGATCAGTCAGTACTTCAATCTCAGCGAACATTCCCGGCTTCAATGCTCCATCTGTATTATCCAGTTCCACTTTCACAGGCACAACACGGGTTTCACCCTGTACGGTTGAACCCACAACACTAATCCGCCCGTTAAAAGTCCGATCGTTCAACCCGTTGACCTTCACCCGAACAGGCTGACCTACCCGAACTTGGTTCAGATCTTTCTCGTAAATGTTGCCCGATGCTTGCACGCTACTGCCATTGACGATCGTTAAAATTTGCTTTCCCGCGTCTTGTCCCGATTCTCCAGGGGTTGCTTCTCGATCGGCAACGGTGCCGGAAATCGGAGCCGTAATCGTGATCGTGCCGTCTTCATTGGCATTGGCTCCCAACTGCCGCAATCGAGTTTCATAAGTTTGACCACTCAGTTGAACCCGCGATCGTGCAACCTCTAGCGCCGATTGTGCCCGCTTCAGTTGGGCTTGAGCTTCTGAAACGGCTAATCGACTTTCTGCTTTTGATAGATTGGCGCGAGCTTCTGCTAGTTTTGTTCCCGATTCGAGGGCTGAGCGTCGTGGAAGCGCTCCAGTTTGAGCCAATTGCTGATCTTTGGTGTAGCTTTCTTGGGCAAAATCAAACGCCGATCGCGCTTGCTGAATTTCTCGATCGACAATCGTTTTCTGACGCGCTAGATTTTCCTGAGCAAGCTGTAAATCGGCTTGAGCTTGTTGGACTGTTCCACTTGCATCATTTTGTCGATCAAGTGCCTCGGTTCTCAACTGTGCTAAATCTGGACTCGTCATAACCGCCAGTGGTTGCCCTGCACTGACTGCATCACCAGGTTTGACGAGCAGCCGCAGTAAGGTTCCCCCGACTGGCGTTGTGACTTCAACTTGGCGATTCGGCAGCGATTCAATTTGTCCGGTCGTCTTGATACCAAATGCTAAGCGTTGTCGGGTAACAGGCTCCACCTTGAAGCCAAGCCGTTGAGCCGTTGCTGCATCGACTTGCACGCTGCCAGACGATTGCGTTGCTCCCCCCTGAAACTCGTTGCCATGCCCGCCATGAGCTAGCACGATCGCAGGACTACTTGCTAAGACTCCCAGTGTCAGCAGCGTGGCTGAGAGACGGCGAACCGAAGTGGAAACAGAAACAGCAAGACTCGGCATGACGAAGTTTCCTGATATTGCACAACTCTTTACATTGTGACAGCCGAATGTGAAACAGGGATGAAATCTCTTACTGGTTGTACCAGGCTTTGCGCCATTGTTTCATTTGATCGATTTCGGCTTGCTGCGAGGCAATAATTTCTCGCGCCAAATTCTGAATCTCCGGGCGTTTTGACTTTTGCAAAACATCGTTTGCCATTGTGACGGCTCCTTCGTGATGCGGAATCATTGCATTGATAAACCGCAAGTCAAACTGATCGTCTGCCGCGCCTAAATCCATGCTCATCTTCATCGCGTCAATTTGTCCTTTGGTCATCGGCATCGAGTGATTCATCTCAGCGTGCCAAGCGATCGATTGACTCGGTGCTTGAGGATACCAGGCTGTGCGCCACTGCTGCATCTGGCTAATTTCCTTGTCTTGAGCCGTGATCACAGCTTGAGCCAGGTTTTTCAGTTCAGGACGCTTTGACTTTTGCAGCACTTCCTTCGCCATATCTACTGCACCTTGATGGTGGGGAATCATGCTATCGATAAAGCGCAGGTCAAATTCAGCATCAGCCGGACCCAAATCCATATTGTGTCCCATACTGCTGTGATCCATTGCACCATGATCCTTTTTGCCAGCATTCATGTTGCTGTGATCCATACCGGACATCGTGTTTGCAGCGGGAGAACTCGCTGGAGTTGAATTCTCAGCCGTGCTGGATGAGCAAGCCGTAAGCGCACTCAAGCTGATCAGGGCACCAAAGGAAAATCCGAGAAAGGTAGGTTTTAGGTGTTTCATGTGACAAAAAGAAAAGATTTAAGCAATTTAACTGGCAAACACATCCCTGTAGAGTGGAGCGAACACGTCTCCACGCAGCGAAGCTGTCGCACTCATCCAAAGAGGAGCAACACCGAATCTGTAGGACAGATTCTAGTCGCAAAGGTCTTTAATCACCTTTGCCTATATATTAAGAAAACATAAGAATATGAAATCAGAATGAAATTGCCAATTCTTACTTAACGAAGTTCAGTCGAAAACCTACTTCACTGATGCTGATAGCTTTGCAAGAGCTAACTCTTCGGCTAATGCTTTCTGATAGATTTTAGGTAATTGTGATGTCACAGAATTTGTTTCAATTCCATAGCCTAAGCTTGTCCAAGTTGCAGATAAATGCTTCAGGACTTCGTTCAAATTTCCTTTTTCAAGTTCAGCATTGATATCAATTTTCCAGGCGTTGCGATCGCTCAACCAAGCATAAACTACGGTATCTTGCTGTCTTGGCTGAAAACTTTCAGAAACCGTGTCTGATGTGCTTTGGTTGTGTTCAGGATGATATTGCTGAACTTTTTCATCCCAGGTTGTACTGAGTAACTGATAGCGTCCTGCGGCAGTCGTGCATTCTCCTTTGTGCAGTCCTGACGCGATAGTGACGCACTGATCGGGATGTTGGCTTAAATCTGTAATGTGTTGTCCACCGTAAAGTACTGTGTAGGGATCACTATCTTGAGCTTCACTGGCAGAAATGGTTCGCATTAAAGCCCGAATGTATGGATCTCCACCTGTCATAACTAACGGCGGAGTTCGATCAGGCTCTTTAGGAGGAGCAACTTTATTCTGTCCCAGAGTGAACCATATCAATAATAGTACAGCTAGTGTGGCGACACTAATAGCAGCCTTTTTTCCATTGAGTTTTGGAAGCTGGAGCTTTTCTAACAGCTTAGATCTAATCAAACTACCTGCACCTTGTAGAACAATTTTGTCGAATAGGAGACTTGAAGGGATAATCTTTCAAATATCCCCTCAGTCAGCTTGCTTCAAGCGTTATTCAGCACTTAGTTTTTAGTGTCTCACACAAAAATGAAACCAGAATGAAATATCACTCGCGATCGAAGTTAGCTCGAAAAACTTGACTCTCAAGTGGACTAGAGAGTTTATAACGGATTGGTTTCGATGAGTAAACAATTGGAGTCTTTCATGCATACAAAAACTCAAATTCTCACTTTCTTGGGTGGCACTCTTGCTGCGATCGCGCTATCAACCGGAACTGCTTCTGCTCAATCTATCGACCAAAGTCCGAAAAATGCTTCCGAAAATAACCTTCAACTTGCTCAACAGCCGAATCAAGCTAAACCTAGCAGTCAGTCTGGATGTGCTTGCTGCAAAACCATGAAAGAAGACATGGAAAAGATGCGGCAACAAATGGAGAGGATGAAAAAATCAGGAAATTCGATGCCTGGAATGAACCACTCTGGCACGGCTCAGTAATATCAAGATAGCAAATTGATCTACCCCGGCGGCAAGTATGACGTTTGTTGTTATACTTGCTGTCTCTATGGGTGGTAAATTTACGATTTCAGATAGGAGCTAGGATTGTGGTTCATTCACAAAAAGCAATCTCTCAAACTCCCCTGTTCAAAATTGGTGAAATTGCTCAGCAAACTGGACTTGCTGTTGCAACGATTCGATACTACGAGAGTCTGGGATTGATTCAACCGAAGCATCGGAGTGAAAGTAACTACCGCTATTACGATGCAGATGCGATCGAGCGTCTCCAATTCATCAAGAAAGCTCAATCGCTTCAGTTTTCCCTCTCAGAAATTCAACAGATTCTGAATGTACGTCAGCATGGTAATCCAGCTTGCCCAATAGTACGTGAACTGTTAGACGGAAAAATCGCCCAGCTTGAAGCTCAGATAGCGCAGATGCTCGCCCTCAAAACCGAGTTAGAGCAGTATAGGAATCGTTGGGCGGGTAAACCGCTTGACGATCCGCACAGTCAAGAACTGTGTAGCCTGATTGCTGAAGTTACTGCTCTTAATTTAGACCAATGAATAGTTTTACTGGTTATACCAGGCTTTGCGCCATTGCTTCATCTGATCAATCTCAGCTTGCTGCGAAGAGACGATCTCTCTAGCAAACTTTTGAATTTCAGGACGCTTCGACTTTTGTAGAGCATCATTTGCCATGACGATCGCGCTTTCGTGGTGCGGAATCATTGCATTAATAAACCGCAAGTCAAACTGATCATCGGCTGCCCCCAAATCCATGTTCATCGTCATGCCATTCATTTGATCTTGAGACATGGGCATCATCCCTTTTGTCTTACTATCCCATGCCATTGGGGTGCTGGCAGCACTCGCATACCAAGACTTCCGCCATTGCTGCATCTGAGCAATCTCTTTGTCTTGATCAGCAATGATCGATTGCGCTAATTGTTTGATTTCAGGACGCTTTGATTTCTGTAATGCTTCTTGCGCCATTTTCACGGCTCCTTGATGGTGCGGAACCATTGCATCCATAAAGCGCAAATCAAAATTTTCGTCGGCTGGACCCAAATCCATGTTCATCATCATGTTGCCATTCTGCATATTGCCATGATTCATCCCTGGCATTCCTGCCATCGGTGAACCTGGCGCAGTTGGACTTTGATTCGAGGTTGAATTTTGAGTAGAATTTGAACAAGCAGATAGTCCACCAACCGCAATGACTACACCGAGCGAGAGTCCGAGTAATCCTGTCTTGAATGTTGAGCGATTCATATGTAACCTACAAATTCCATTGATGTCTTTAGTCCATTCTGAACCATCCAGTCTACTGGAGAGTCAAATACAATACGGCATATTTTGGGCGGATCCTACACCTTCGGTTTAGCACTAACCGCCCGCTCATTTCAAGACACCATAAAAAGATGAAATTGAGATGAAACTGAACTATGACTTAGGCTAGAAATTGTAAGTCTTTCATCGGAGGGAAGTCACTGAATCAACCTTTTTATAAGCTGCTCTTGAAGGTTTTAAGGTCAGGCTGAAACGCTGTCCTGGATGGGGGATGATATGGCAGACATTGGATTATTTTACGGAACGCAGACAGGATACACGCAAACGGCAGCAGAGACAATTCAGCAAGAATTTGGACAAGATGCCGTTGATTTGTATGACATTTCTCGTGTGGAACCGAGTGATTTCGAGAAGTATTCAGTCATTATCATTGGTTGCCCAACTTGGAATGTCGGGCAACTGCAAGACGATTGGGATAACTTCTTTGAGCAGTTAGACGAAATCGATTTCAGCGGCAAAAAGGTTGCTTACTTTGGTGAAGGTGATCAGATTGGGTACGCAGATTCGTTCCAAGATGCGATCGGCATTTTAGAAGAAAAGATTTCTGAGCGAGGCGGCGAAACAATTGGCTACTGGTCTACTGAGGACTACGAATTCACCGAATCAAAAGCAGTGCGAGATGGGAAGTTCGTCGGTCTTGCGTTGGATGAGGATAATCAATCGGACTTAAGCGACGATCGCATTAAAGCTTGGGTCGCTCAACTGAAACAAGAAATCGGGTAATGAACAGTTGAGCCAAAAGGTCGTTTGGAACACTGAATCACCTTTTGACTGAAGATGCTTAAGCTAATAGAAACCGTTCCATCCCACGAGCAATCGCTTGTGCAGATTTTAGAATCAAATCCTCTACTTGTGCCCCTGAAGACGCATCGATAAAAAAGGATTCCGTTAAGATCGCCGGAACGGGTAGAGGAACGGCTCTCAAAACAGCTAGTCCTTGTCGCTTCACGCCGCGATTTGGAATGTTTAGTGATCGATCAAGTTCTTCATTCACGATCGTGGCAAGCCGAAAATCTATATCTGTGCCATTGCGATCGATCAGAACTTCATGTCCTTGTACTGCCGCGTTGAAGGAATTGAGGTGTAAAGCAACAAAACAATCTGCTCCAGCTCCCCGTGCCCCAATCTCCTCTAAAGAGAGGTTGAGCGCGTTGTCAATCAGTGTTACGGTTGCCCCTCTAGCCTGTAAGAATCCCTGGACTAGCCTTGCCTGTTTCAAAGATTCTACAGCTTCTATACGACCTTCAGCATTTTTAGCACCTGGATCGCGATCTTCTCCATGTCCGGGATCAAGCACTATTTTTTTGCCGAGCAGCGGTCGAGGTGTTGAAATCGCCGGAGGATTGCCCGAAATACGACAGGCAGGAGGTTCTATATCTTCGATTACCATTGCACCAGGAGCGTCACTGCCTGTAAACCAGTTTCTAGGAATTCTCACCTGGTTCCGTTTCTCTCCAGTCAATTCCACTTTGTCGATATAGCAGGCATCTTCGCTTTTCATTAAATAAAGGGCTGTTTTCGTCAATCTTAACCATGCCATGAGACTAATCCTTAATTGCTTAAAACTTTAGCTTTCGATTAAGACATTCTACTGATTTCTCAAAGTTTGGAGCGTAGCAATTCAGGTTTTTTGCTGAAAATTGCTGTGGGGGCAGTAGCTCTAATTTTTCACTTCTATTTCATTCTTGCTGCTTATCGTATTTAGTAGGGGGTAAAGCTGCTTTGTGGAACCAAAGTGCATTTTTACTGAAGCTAGTTCAAAGAACAACTTGTTTTCAGAAGATCTTAAGCTTTACTACTTGCCTCTCCAGTCTACTAGAGGGTTTAGATTAAGAAGTAGTTGTTCATTGCTTGATGCCTTTGAAACCTATACCTCTTCTACAGCAATGCAATTCAAAAGGAGCAAACGAATGAGTGATTTAATTGCGATCGGGTTCAAGGATGAGTTTAAAGCAGACGAAGTTCTCATCGACCTAAAAAAATTGGAGCGAGAGTATTTGATTGATTTAGAAGATGCCGCGATCGTGGTGCGGAACAAGCAAGGCAAGGTTAAGATCAAGCAAACTCAAGAACTTGTTGCATCGGGAGCATTATCTGGTGGTTTTTGGGGATTGCTATTCGGTGTCATCTTTCTACATCCGATGCTGGCACTGTTTGGCGCTGCGGTTGGCGCACTCTCCGGAGCGTTAACTGACATGGCATTGATGACGAATTCATTCAGGAAATTGGCAACACTCTAGAACCGGGTAGTTCTGCCATTTTCATTTTGGTGAGGAGATCGACTCCAGACAAAGTTCTAGAGGAAATCAGCAAGTTTGAAGGCAAAGTATTACGAACCTCGTTATCTAGAGAAGATGAGGCAAAACTGCAAGCAGCACTTACTAAAGCTGAACCTATAGATGTATCTGCATCTGTGGAAGCATAGTTTGAGCGCATTTACTCACGGAACTTCATTCAGGAGAACTCTATGTTCTCAACTTAAAGAAAATGTCTCAATCGAAATTACAGCGATCGATTCCACCTTCTAAATCTGAAAATGCTTGGCTAGAGGGATTAAAAACATTAGGCTTGAGTGTTACCCTCGCGTTGGGCATTCGGACATTCATTGCAGAAGCCCGTTACATTCCCTCTGGTTCAATGGAACCGACGCTTCAAATTAACGATCGCCTAATTGTAGATAAGCTGAGCTACGACTTTGCTCCACCCCAAAGGGGAGATATTGTAGTCTTCAATCCTACAGCTAGCTTGAGACAGCAGAACTTTAAGGATGCGTTTATCAAGCGAGTGGTTGGATTACCCGGAGAAACCGTTGAAATCAGGAATGGACAAGTCTATGTCAATGGTTCTGCGCTAAACGAACCTTACATCGCTGCTCCAGCAAAACAATGGAATCCAGTTGTTGTCCCTCCCGATTCTTACCTGGTGTTAGGCGACAACCGAAATAACAGCTTTGATAGCCGCTACTGGGGATTTGTCCCGCGCAGCAAAATTATCGGGCGAGCAGTCTTTCGGTTCTACCCATTCGATCGGATTACTTCTCTGAATCAACCTGTTTACATCACCTCTCATCAAACCAAGGAGAAACCTCAATGAATTCATCAAACAACGCAATGAACAATCCTCAACAAAATGATCCTGCGGATTTTATCCAGTGATATTGTCAAGTTGACCTGTGCGTAACCAAATCTCTAGTTGGTTTGGGGATTGTACTTTCGAGAGGTATTCGCGAAGAAGAGTGCCTTCCAACACTTCTTGCTGGAGTAACTGATGGGTCATTTCCTGTAGCAACTCTCGATTTGCCGTCAGAATGTCTAACGCCATTTGATGAGCGCGATCGATGATTGCTTTTACCTCTTGATCAATTGTTTCTGAAACGGCAGGACTCACCGCACGACGAGGATTAACAAAACCATCTAGAAACTGCTGTTGTACACGCTCTAGCGCCACAGGTCCCAGTTTCTCACTCATGCCGTAAAGTGTGACAACCCGCTCGGCTAAATCTGTCGCTTTCTGAATATCGTCACTTGCTCCAGTAGAAATCTTGCCAATTACAATTTCTTCCGATGCTCGTCCAGCTAGCAGTGTTGCAATGCGACCGCGAATTTCATCTTCTGCCATTAAAAAACGGTCTTCTTCGGGTAACTGGAGTGTGTATCCCAATGCTCCAACCCCTCGCGGCACAATCGAGACCTTCTCTACTTTTCCCGCTCCAGGCATTAATGCGCCTACGATCGCATGACCCGCTTCATGGTAGGCAACGGTTTTCTTCTCGCTTTCATTGAGCACACGGGATTTCTTTTGTAAGCCCGCAATCACTCGTTCGATCGCTTCATTAAAATCTGCCATCGTCACTGAAATTCGATTCTGACGGGCTGCGAGTAAAGCCGCTTCGTTCACCAGATTGGCTAAATCGGCTCCTGCAAACCCTGGTGTACGCGCAGCAATGATGCTCAAATCAACATCCTCTGCAAGTTGAATCGCTTTGGCATGGACTTGCAGAATGGCTTCTCGCCCTTGCTTATCTGGGCGATCGACGACGATTTGACGATCGAAGCGACCTGGACGGCGAAGGGCTGGATCGAGAACTTCTGGGCGATTCGTTGCCGCAAGAATAATCACGCCCGTATTTGCCTCAAAACCATCCATCTCAGTCAACAACTGATTCAGCGTTTGTTCCCGCTCATCATTGCCTCCCATCGGCGATCCGGCTGCGGCTCTGGATTTCCCCAAAGCATCTAATTCATCAATGAATACAATGCAGGGAGCTTGTTTTTTCGCCTGCTCGAACAGGTCTCGCACTCGTGCTGCACCAACGCCAACAAAGAGTTCGATAAATTCAGAGCCAGAAATACTGAAAAACGGAACACTGGCTTCTCCAGCGACTGCCTTCGCTAACAAGGTTTTTCCGGTTCCAGGTGCGCCTACTAGCAATACACCTTTCGGAATCTTTGCGCCCACGCGAGTGTATTTAGCAGAGTCTTTCAGGAAATCGACAATTTCTTTGAGTTCTTCTTTGGCTTCATCAATGCCAGCGACATCTGCAAATCTTACCCCTGTATTGCCCTCTGAATAGATACGGGCTTTGCTTTTACCAACCGTTAATGCTGCTCCGGCTCCCGCTTGAGCGCGATTCAGAACAAATGCCCAAATACCAACAAAGATCAAGGGTGGAATAATCCAACCCAGCAGCGTGGTGAAAAAATTACCGCGATCGGGCGGTATTGCCCCGAATTCCACGTTGTTATCTTCGAGTAGCTTTGGCAAACTTTGATCGTCCGGAATAGGGGTCGTGACGTAGACTTTAGTTGGGGTGGGTGACGCACTATCGGACTGCGGCTGTTGGGTTTTGGGTAAATCGGCTTTGAGAATGTACTGGATTTGGTCTTGCCCAATCTCAGCTTTGGCAACCTTTCCGTCTTTTATGTCTTTGCGAAATTGACTGTAGAGAACTTCTGTTGACGGACGGCGTAGACCCGGCATCACCACAAAATGAAACAGCAGCAAGAAAGAGAGTAACATCAATAAGCTACTGCCAAAGTGTTTTGAATTCGGTGTTTTGGAATCTCCGTCTTTCTCAACAGGCATAAACTACACTCCAGCTTAGTGGTGTCTCATTCTTTCTTTCCAACCCACAACCAGACCGATGCTCATCAGAAAAACGCCTGCGATCGCGAACGGTGCGCTTGCCTGCCATGCAAATAGCATTCCTCCTAACATCGGACCTCCCACCTGCCCTAGACTGCTTGCCGCGTTCTGAATTCCGAGTACCGCTCCGACGTGCTGACCTCCGCGTTTAGAAATTAAAGCTGAAAGATTCGGAGCAACTAACGCCATACCCAAGGCTAGTAAACCCACAGCCCCTAGAACGAATGGCAGGATTCGGACGAGCAGCAATAACACGATACCTAATCCCATTAAACTAAAGCCTAATGCAACTTGAGCAATAATGTTAACTCGTTGTGATAAAAGATTAACGGCGATCGCTTGAAATACTGCCATAACTGCCCCACAAACCATAAAAGCTAGTCCAGTTTGCGTTGGACCATAGCCTAATTTTTCCTGGGCATAAAGTGCAAAGGTTCCTTCAAATATTGCCAATCCAAACTGTGAAATTAAGGTTAAAGCAAGTAATAGCTTTAGCTTGCTATCAAGATTTTTCCATTTCATTTCCACATTGCGACTAGAAACGGAGGAGACAGTTGAAGGCAACGATTCAGGCAACCATTTTACGGCGGCAAGCAGCGCAAAGAACATGAAAACTGCGGATAAAAAGAACGGAAGTGCGTAGTTTTCGATTTTGATATCGATGAATCCTAGCGTAAAGTGCAAGTCTTCGCGAGTCGTTAATCCTCCCAAAGCCGGTCCTGTAATAATTCCAAGACTCACTGCACTTCCCAGCCATGCCATGCCTCGGTTGCGATCGCGATCAGTCGTTACGTCAGTGACATAAGCTGTTGCAGCGGGCAATGTCGCTGATGATAAAAGACCTCCGACGGCTCTTACAACGTACAGTGTCCACAAAGATGTTGCAAAACCAAATAAAATTTGTGCGATCGCAGAACCTGCAATTCCCAGCAACATCAACGGTCGTCTTCCAATCCGATCAGCTTGCTGCCCCCAAAACGGAGCGAAAATCAACTGCATAAAAGCATAAATACTCGACAGCAGCGTAATGTGAAGCGCCATTGTTTCGCGAGAAACTCCCACTGTTCTGTCTAAATGTCTGGCATAGAAGGGAAGAACTGGCAACGTCACTCCGAAGCCAATCATCACGACAAACAGACAGAACAATAGAACAAATAATTTTCTACTCATCGGGCTTTCAGTTTAACCAGGCTAATCACAAAATGGGAGACAGCAGCAATCTACTAATTTTGAAAAGGGGATTCCTAAACAGGCTAGTGGCAACCACCACGATTGCGCCTACTTCCATGTCCACTGTGATGCCCATTAGAGCCACCGTGGTTGCGTCTGCCGTGTCCTTGTCGCTGGAACCAAACTACAGCAACTACAAGCAGTGCAAGTCCTAAAAGCAATCCAAGCATAAAAAGTTTTCCTCGTCGAATGAATGAGTAATTCTGCATCTAGGTGGAGTCAAGGGTTAACCAATGAGTTCAGCGACTCGAAAGGCAGATGCAATGGCTCCTTCATGCAAGCCGTCTCCTAGATAGGCTCCTACATGATATGTATGGTTCTCTCCATTGGTAGCGACAACTTCATCTCGGTATCGAAAAGATTCAGTCGTATACAACGGCGTGTGATGTTGCTGAATGTGAATGATGCGATCTTTAGCAATTATTTCCTCTAATTGAAACGATAGGAAATAGTGCTGTGGTGACGACGGGATACCGCAAAGCTGATTTAAGCAACCGTTATAGCCCCAGCGGATGTCTGTCTGGAAGAAATCAAATTCTGTGGGGTGTCGAATCCCCTGTTTGTCATACATGGAAGTATCTGTATGAACGATGGTGGTTGCATAATAGGCTTTCCAAGCTGAGAAGCGCTTAATTTCAGCATCAGTTGGATCAGCTAGAAGCGCTATCACTTGGTCAGGCGGTGTGGCAAACACAACTTTATCAAACTCCTGCGTTTCGCCATCCGATCGCTCAATTTTCACACGATCTGGACTTCTGGAAATATTGACAATCTCCACATTCAGGCAGACTTTCCCTTGAAAGCGCTCTAGAATTTTTTCAATGTACGAATATACCCCACCTTCGACCCTGAGCCAGTTGACTGCAAGGTAATCGCGTAACATTGGAATTGCCAGTTCTGCTGGAAAATCGTCGATCAGATCAAACGGTATCGAGTAACTGTACATTGTCAGCAACTTAAGCCACAGGCTGCCAGTACTGTCGTTCTTTAGATAACGAGATAGTGGTTGGTCGTAGAAATCTTTCGTGTCCGCGAATCGTGTTTTTAGCCATAACCCGGCGGAACGGACATAGAGGCTATCGAATCGAAAATACTCAATTAAGCGTTGGATGCCAGTGAAGTTTTTATTGATAGCAACTTCGGATAGAAAATGACCTCCATTTTTAGGAAACAATTCTGAACCGATATCAACGGGTACTAGTTTCACGTCTAGTTCTTGCATCAGAGCAACGAAGTTGTGAAATGCGGTAGGAAATTCGAGTGGACCACTTTCTAGGATTTCAGTGCAATCAGATTGATTCGGCTTCACGTTTTTGTTCAGTGTCCGAATATGTCCTCCTAACATGGGTTGCCGTTCAAACACCGTGACATGATGTTCTTGTTTATCAAGCAGGTAGGCTGTAGCCATGCCACTAGCGCCACCCCCAATGACAGCAATTCTCATAATTGACCTCACATCAAATGGAATAGGTTAAGTGCGATCGCGGGTTTAGTTGTTGCTTAAGATTGCGTCACCGGATAGCCGTTGATAGAGCAATGCTCCTGTCCAAACGGTGGGAGCAAAGCCCGGATACCCTGATGACGCATTGCAAAAGTAAAAATGCTTCAATGAGGTTTCATGCTTCAAGCGCCCTAAACCCATATTGCGTGGGGTTAGACTAGAACCGTAGGAATTTCCATTGGGGCACCAACAAAAGCGTTCATTGGTAGTAGGGCTACCCGTCACATGAAAGACCATATGCTTCCTAAAATTCGGTACATACTGCTCTTCCACGACATCTAGAATGGAATCCAAAATCTCCTGTTTTTTCTGGTTATAGGCTGTACGATCGCGTTCTCGCAATTGCTTGAAGTAGTCGTAGTTAGCAACGGTCAGGAATTCGACAATTTGACAATCCTCTGGACAATCCCGATGTGCCTCGGTTAGCAAGGTGGGTGTTGTGATCGCAAAACTAGGATTGGAGAAGTCATGGCGCTCATACATCTGAGCAAAGGCTTCATTCAAATCCTGGTGACCTGTATGCGAGAGATTCCACTTCCCAAATCCATAGTCTCGAAGATCAAGGGCTTTGACCACGCAATAAGCCATATAGTTGGATGCAGAATACTCGTAGTTGAGTTTGCGGCGCACTTTCTTGGAAAACTTTTCCTCACCGATCATTTTGGCGGCTTTTCTAGGGTCCATATTGCAGATCACGATGTCTCCTGTAAATTCACAGGTTTGATGCGTCGTTAGATCGATCGCTTCAACGCGTACAACCGTTTGGTCTTTGACCTTAAAATTCGTGACCTCATGGTTGAGCAGGACTTGCCCCCCGTGGGATTCAATCACTTGGACTAACGAATTGATGAAGTGTTCAAAATGTTGGGTTGGATAAAATGCACCTGCTTGATACCCTCTGAACAAAGCAACCCAGGCATAGAATGAGAGTTGATTGGGAGGCAGTAAAAAATCGAGCCATTGCAGCGCTAACAAGGTTTGGGCAGCTTGTGGTAGCTGAAACTTGTCGAACACGTCTTGAAGGGTGCTGTTGAGATACTGAATGGCGCAACTGACTTCCCCTGAATGTTTAAGCAGTTCAATCGGTCGGACTGGAGGAGCGAGTTTTTTCAAGCCTGCCCCTGTCTTTTCGACTTCGTTGATAAATTGGCGAATGCGATCGCGATGGGTAGGAAAGAGTGTTGATAATCGCTGGATTAATTCTTCTGGTTTTGAAGGAATGTCCAACGCATACCCCGGCATCCGCATATGGTCAAAACCATTTGGGTCATACCGTTCAAAGGTTACGTCTTGATCTAGACCTAGTTTTTTAAGTACCCGATTTACGGTTTGCCCTTCGCCGCAATCCCAAACATAGTGAAGTTGAGCATTAAACTGATACTTTTTCGCCATTGTAAATGTGTGCCCAAAGCCCCCTGGATGTTCATGGGCTTCAAGAATTTGCACAATCTTGCCAGAGTTTGCCATCAAAGCACCAAAGACCAATGCTGATAAACCACTCCCAACGATGAGGTAATCTGGTTTCATAGCATGATTCCTCAAAATAGTAAGCCGTCGTTTGGGCATCTTGCCTGCTTATCACAGGCAAGATGCCCAGATGATAGAATTGAATTTAGTTACTGTCACTCCTAGCTGTTAAGCTGCCTGTGCCATTGCTCGGCAACTTGCAGCACATTGACGGCAGGCTTCTGCACAAGTTTTACAGTGAGTTGCATGATCACTATGTTTTTCACATTCTTGAGCACAAAGTTCACAGGCTTTTGCACAGGCAAGACAAACTTCCTGATGCACACTAGAGCCGCGCATCATCAGCCGAGCGCAAATGTCGCACAAATCAGCGCAGTCGTGACAGAGGCGAACACACTCTGCCATCATTGCTGACATCTCTCCGGTCAAGCAGGCAGCCGCGCAAACTTCGCATTCTCGTAAACATTCTAGGCAGTCCTGGATGCAATCATTCACAGTTGCAGTTGTCATAAGACACCTCGCTTAATCTATTTTCAGAACTTCTTAATCGCACGGTACATTGTTCACCGCCCATTCATCAGCTTGTCAGAAGAATACGAGAAAGTTATAAAGGTCGCGAAGCATAAACTACTGACAGGACAATTTAATCAGTAAAAATAAAAGCGAGGCATAGTATTTTGCCTCGCCGAAGATGGTGTAAATACAAAGGTAATCAATTTTTCCCAACGCTCACCCATCGGATAAGTGCCTAGAAAGCCAACTTAAAATCTGAATGTGGTTCGGATGGTGCCCACATAAATGGTGTCATTGCTTGAATTGTGTTCTGGGTTTGTAATCACAATCACGCCAGGAGTGACGGAAATCTTGTCCGTCAGCGCCAGTCGATAGAATGCTTCTAGATGCAATGAGGTATCGGCATCTTCACGAGCAGCAATGTCACTGCGAATGACTTTAGGCTGTTGACCAATCACCAAGCCAGCTAAATTCCCTTTCTTCCCTAAGTCGGGTAACGATAAGGTCGCAGCCCAGTTGAAAATGGTTGCATCACTGCCTCGTGCCACTAGCGCAGAGGAAGATTCGGCGTTTGCAAGAACCCAACCGACTTCACCACCTAAAATGAATCGAGGACTGAGGCGGAAGCTGACTTCTGCCCCGAAAGAATTGGCAGACGCTACGATCCCACTGCCAAATGGAGAATTCGCAAAGGTGCTTCCGACACCTACATTAAGACGATTGTAGGAGTTGATATAAAGTAGATTGATGCCCAGCGCTTGTGTGGGTCGTAGCGTAAGTTGAGCGATCGCGCCATAGGGACCGCTGAATACCCCGCGACCGACACTCGGATCGCTCGCTGTTGCATCACTCGCAAGATACGCCAATGATAATGATGCAGAGTTGCTGAAATTGTAGGTTAAACCTGCACCTGCACCCACTGCCTGCCGATAAAGTGGATTGAAGCGTCCAAATCGAGAAATAGCACCTGTCCCCGTGCTTTCAAAAGCCCGATTCAACGGAAAAATAAAATCGACCGCTGATTCAAGCCCAGTTGTTCCCACGTAGGCAGTCAATTTCTCATTGACTGGGAAACGATAGTAAAGCTTATCGATGCCCATTTGATTATTGACACCAGATCCAGATTCATAGCTCAATCGGGTCATATTAGTGCCCGTGACACCAGCAAGGTTAGGAATATTTCCTGCATTCAGACGAGTGAACAACAAATCCCGACCATTAAAGCTGGTATTGAGAGAAAGACGAACTCGATTTGCGAGAACCGTATTCGCATTCAAATCGGTACCATTAACGGCTCTATCTCCAAATACATCTGCTAAAGCGAAGATTGCTTCCCCTGCCAGCTTTGTAGTCGTAGAGAACTGCTGTTTTTCCAAAGTTGTCGTCCGCGCCTCTAGCGCATCGACTCGACCTCGTAAGGTTGCCAGTTCTGCCGAAAATTCTTCTTGCAGCTTTTGCAGAGTCGCCAAATCTTCTTTTTTGACCAAATCAGCCGTAGCCGCAGCAATTAGTTCATTAATACGATCGAGACAAGCATTCAAACCTGCCGCAAACTCATAGCGTGTTAAAGCACGATTGCCCCGGTAGGTTCGGTCGGGATACCCTGCGATGCAACCATACCGCTCAACCAAGGATTGCAGCGCTTGGAATGCCCAATCGGTTGGACGAACATCAGATAGCTGAGACACCGAAGTAACTTGACTGAGGGAATTACTAGTCATCCCTTCGGAGTATTGAGAAACAGTTTCGAGCGCATCAGTAGAGTTTTCTACGATCGCTTCCGGTTTATTCGGATTCAGTTGAGTAGGAGAAACCTCAGCAGCGAAGCTACTGCTTGCTAATGCTAACGTTGCGCCAAAAACAACTGATCCAACTCTAGTTGAGTCCATAAAAGTTTTTTGCACCATTCATCCTCACACAAATTAGAAGACATAACCATCTTGCTTGGAGGTAGTATTTATTATGACTACCTCCATACAGTACAGAGTCCCAGAAAATTATGAAATCAGAATGAAATATGAAATTTAAGCGGTTAATTTTTGGTTAATTTGGATTCAGGCTAGCGATCGCTCTAGGTGAAAGTTGTCAATCATGTGAACAGTGCGTGTATCGAAGTTAATCTCCCTCGGATACAGCAATATCTTCAGCGTTCTAGCTTGGTTGTTAAGCAAGCTGCTTCCGAAATTGCCCGATACTCACCGCTAAGAAAATAGCCGCAAAGAGCATTAACGCCAACACATGAAGCCAAAGCATCTCTAACCCGATTCCTTTGAGTAGGATGCCTCGGAGAATCTGCACGAAGTGCCGGAGCGGATTGAGCCAAGATAGAGCGCGAAAGAAGGGCGGCATACTTTCCACCGGAGCGATCGCGCCCGAAAGCTGAATTAAAGGAATGTTGATAAAAAATGCCGTTAACACAACTTGCTGTTGATTTCGGGCGATCGTTGCCAGCATAATTCCGATTCCAATTCCGACAAATAAATACAACCCCGAAAGCAGCAAAAGTAAGGGAAAATTGCCTCGCACAGGCAAGCCAAACACCAACCGAGCAATCCCTAATGCCAGCAGCATCGTTCCCATTAGCAACACAAAAAGCGGTACAATTTTTGCAACCAAGATCTCCCATATTGCGGCTGGGGTCATGAGCAACTGTTCTAGCGTTCCAGTATCCTTCTCACGGATCACAGTCAGTGCAGAAACTAAGGAACTGACAAGTGTGATTGAGATGCCGATCACACCTGGCACAAAGAACCAACTGCTGATTAAACCGGGGTTATACAGAAATGTATGGGCAGGACGTACCAAAGGTGGCGTTGAAGTGGGCAATAATTGGCGACCATACTGCTGAATGATGCGAAGCATATATCCACTCGCAATGCCAGCCGTGTTTGCATCAACTCCATCTACTAGGAGTTGTAAATCTGCTGATTTATTCTGAGTCAACTGCCGTTTAAACTCTGGTGGAATGACTAACCCAATCGTTACATTCCCCTTTCGTACCTGTTGACCCAGTTCTTCTTGACTCGGTGAGAATTGTTTTGCCACAAACACCTGATTCTCGGTTAACGCGGAAACCAGTTCTCGACTTTCGGGCACATTAGCATAATCAACAATGCCCAAATCGATCTTGTTGATATCGGGATTCAGGGCAAAGCCGTAGAGCATGATTTGCAAAATTGGCGCGATCGTCAACAGGACAACAATCTCCTTATTTTGGAGGATTTGCTGAATTTCCTTGATAGCTAGCGCCAGAAAGGAACTGGAGATGAGGCGACGGAGAACTTTAACTAACATTGGGAAGACGGCTGATAGGATAGAGAAAAGCTAGTTATGGTTGATCGGGCTTCATAAAGTTCACTGTAAAAGCGAACCAGTTGCCGTAATATCGATCAAACTGAAATCCCGCAGCTTCAGCTAAACGGCGAACGGTTCCATAGAATTGATAGTGAGGGTCTGGAATGACCTCTGTTACGGAAAGCAAGCCACCTGGTTTCAGAGCAGCAAATATGTATTGGAGTGCTGCCTCGCGATCAGGAATTTCGCCTAAGACAGTTACTAGCAATGCACGATCGAACGTATTCTGCTCAAGTTCACTCTGATCAATTCGGCTAAAGAGCGTCCGAACGTTGGTCAAGTTCTTTGCAGCGATCCGTTTTTCCACTTCTTTCAGCATTGCTAGCTGACCATCCAGTGCAACGACTTCACCATTGGGTAAAACTCTCTCAGCCGCAGGAATACTGATACGACCTGGTCCGCATCCCACATCTAGGATTTTCATGCCAGGAGCCAGATTGAGACGGTCTAGAATCAGTGAACTGCCAGCGACAGCATCCATATATGGATTTTCTAAAAAACTACTTAGCCAGGGCGGGCAAGGTAAAAAGCGCAAGCGCACGGCTCCCCGCCACCAAAGACCAATCACCAGCAATAGCGTGATTAGAACTATCGTATTTAAAAAAATCGCTTTCATCTTTCTCTATACCTTTGAGTTTTTGAATTTAGTTACTATACGTAGGGTGGTAGGCAAAGCTGAAACTTCAAACCTTATCAATGCTTTAATCTGGTAACTGCATCTTGTGCAAAGCTCGGTTTGCAACCAGGAAAAAAAGTAATCCCAAAACCACAAGCATTACCATTGAGAACCAAATACCGAGCCATCCAGTTCCACGCACAAAGGCATCACGGCTGATTTGAATGAAGTAACGGGCTGGAACAATGTCAGCGAGGTGAACTAGCGGAAAGGGAATGTTTTTGACTGGATAGATGAAACCAGACAACAACAATGCGGTCATGAAGCCAATTAAGGAAATTGCTTGAATCGTTGCAATTAAATCTTTTGCCCGTGATCCAATCAGTAGACCAAACATCACGCTAGTTCCTATATAAAGAGGAGTGCCAGTCAAAAGCGGCAATGGATCTCCAGCAAATCCTAGTTGAAAAATGAACGAGCCAATGAGCATCAGAACCAGTGCTTCACCAAGACCCACCAAAAGATAAGCGAATCCTTTACCGACCAAAAGTTCGGTAGCAGTCATGCTGGAGGCATAGACCTGCACAATGTTTCCTTTTTCTTTCTCTCGCACCATTGCCATTGCTGCTAGGATACCGGGAAACACCCAGAGAAGAAACCCAAAAACTCCTGGTACAATATAGAGCGATTCTTTGCGCCCTGGATTAAACCAAAGACGAAAACGAGGTTTAAGCGGATTGCTTGTAGTTTCTAACCCAGCACTAGCTAGAAAGAACGTTGTAGTAGCGTGAATGCTATTTTGGATCACTCTAGCGTTATTAGTGTCCGTACCATCGATCAAAACCTGAATATCGCTGCCACGACCCGATTGAATCTGGCGGCTGAAGTCGGGGGGAACAATCACAGCAGCTTTGGCAAAGCCATGATCCAAGGCGTGAATTGCTGGATCGCCTCCGGGCCATTGTGTCGCTGTAAACTGATTCGTTGCGAAGATGCGCTCAATGTAGCTGCGGCTGAGGGGAGTATTGTCCAAATCTTGAACCACTAGAGGAATGTTTTTGACTTCTAGCCGAATGGCGAAGCTAAGAATCAGCAACGAGATTAGGGGCAACAAAAAAGCCAACGCGACGGTGAGGCGATCGCGCCGGAATTGTGCTAATTCTTTGAGGCACTGGCTCCAAATTCGTTTCATGGCTCACCTCACGATCGCACGTTGAACAATTCCAATAAAGGCATCTTCCAGAGAGAAGGGAATCGTTCGGAAACGACGGATTTCCAGATCAGCATCCTGAAGCAGGGCACGAATCTGAGGTAAGTCTTGATCTAAATTATTCAAAACCAGATGAAGGCGATCGCCAAACAGGGAAACCCGCCACGGTTCCAAATGCAGTTTCAGCAGATCAGATGCAGTTTGAGCTTGGTCAATCACGAGTTCAACGAGCTGACCCGGTTGCTCGGCTTTGATTTGGCTAGGAGAACCTTGAGCCACAACCTCACCCGCGACCATAAAGCCCATGCGATGGCAATGTTCTGCTTCTTCCAGATAATGAGTCGTAACGAGTACGGCAGTATCCTGACGAGCAAAGTCTTCAATCAAACGCCAGAACTGACGACGCGCTAGCGGATCAACACCAGAGGTGGGTTCATCTAAAAACAAAATTTCCGGTTCGTGCATAACCGAGGCTCCAAATGCTACCCGTTGCTTCCAACCACCGGGTAGCCGTCCCGTAATCATGTCTTCCTGACCCACTAAACCACAAGTTGCTAAAACCCAATCAATCCTACTGCGTCGTTGGGAAGTTGGCACCCCATACACCCTGCAGTAAAATTCCAAGTTTTGCACAACACTCAGATCGTCGTAAAGGGTAAACTTCTGGCTCATGTAGCCAATGCGTCGCCGTACTTCTGGGTTTCGTAAATTGTTGCGCTGTCCTGCCAAAATTACTTCTCCGCTAGTGGGAGACAGTAACCCACAGAGCATCTTAATCGTGGTAGTTTTCCCTGCTCCGTTTGCTCCTAACAATCCGTAAATCTCTCCATACTGAATCTCTAGTTCCACCCCTTTCACAGATTGGAATGTGCCAAAGGTTTTTTTGAGATTATGAGCAGCGATCGCAAGGTTTGAGGTTTGAGAGTTTGAATTTAACTTGGAACGCTTTCTGAGCGATCGTGGAAAGGGAATAAACGGTGGATCAGAGCCTTGCTGCCTGAGGCGACTGACGAAGACGTTCTCCAGCGTTGTCTCTGTTTGTTGGATGGTGATTTGTAATTTGTGTTGATGAAGTGCTGCCTGAATTTGGGCTTGATCGGTTTGGGCGTTTCTAACCAAGACATCAAGGCGATCGCCAAAGGTTTGTATATCCTGAATTCCTGTAGTGCTACTGGATGCTAAATCGAGTAACGTTTGCTCTGTGAGTGTGATATCGTTGCTCCGCACTTCCAACCGCTGCAAGCCCAAATTAGCCCGGAGTTCAGCCAAAGTTCCAGTCTGCTGGATTTGCCCCTCATACATTAGAGCAATTCGATGACAACGTTCTGCCTCATCTAAATATGGCGTGGCAACCACGATCGTCACTCCTTCCTTCGAGAGCGCTGCGAGTACATCCCAAAACTCACGTCGAGAGACAGGATCAACCCCCGTAGTAGGTTCATCCAATAGCAGCACCTGGGGTTGAGAGACTAGAGCACAGCAGAGGGCTAACTTCTGCTTCATTCCTCCCGAAAGTTGCCCTGCCAAGCGGTTCCCAAACCTTTCCAGATTCATCAATTTTAAGTATTTTGCCCGTCGCTCTTGAAAGGCGCGATCGGGAACTTGCCGCAAGCCAGCGACATAGCGAAGATTTTCATCGATGCTGAGGTCAAGGTATAGGGAGAATTGCTGGGTCAGATAACCCGTTTCCAGTCGAGCATTCCGAGGAGAACGGCTGAGAACCTGAACATTTCCCGTTGTTGCTTCCATCACCCCTGCTAGGATCTGAAACGTGGTTGTTTTGCCCGCTCCGTCTGGTCCGATCAATCCAAAAATCTCTCCTGCGTATACTTCAAAGTCGATTCCCCGCACGGCTGCCAAGCGACCGTAGCGTTTATATAATTTTTGGACTTGAATGATGGCTATAGATCTCAAGGAAGAAGATGCAGATGAAGAATTGTGTTCACTTAGCGCCAAACTCATGAAGATTACCTCGACTCTGTGAGGATGGTGGCATCTGCGGGCATTCCAGGTTTGGCAAAGCCAGATGGATTATCGATCTGGAGTTTGACACCAAAGACTTGCTGAACGCGATCGTCGCGGAAGTAGATGTTTTCTGGTGTGAAGGATGCTTGTGGATCGATCGCGGCAACCTTTGAGGGCAAGGGTTTATTGGGATCGGAATCTAGAAATACAGTTGCTTTCTGACCGACTCGCACCTTGCCAATGCTGCCCTCTGGAATGAAGCCCCTGAGATAGACGGTATTAAGATTCACGATGGACAGTAAAGTTCTGCCGCTACTCACCACTGCCCCTGGTTCCACGCTGCGAGCAGTCACTACACCGTCAATTGGGCTGGTAACACGCAGATACGCAAGTTGCGCCTGAATCTGCTGAGTTGCTGCCTGAGCATTTTTGACTTCTGCTTGAGCCGCTTTCAATTGAGCATAAGCCTGCTGTCGCTGTTGCAACAGTCCAGAGACTTGAGCATTGCGGATGCCAGGATTCAAGCTAGAAGTCTGTGCTTGAGTCAAACCGCCACGGGCTGCATCGACTTGCTTCTGGTTAGCTTCTACGGCAGCTTGAGCCGCTTCGTAATTGGTCTGGGCTTGATCGAACTGCTGCTTCGTCACTGCACCATCTCGCACCAGTTGAGCAAAGCGATCGCGGTTAACTCGCGCTAAATTCAATTGCGCCTGTGCCTGTTTCAATTGCGCCTCTGCTGCCGCCACCGTAGATTGTGATTGAAAAATACGTCCTGCTTGCTCGCCCTCAGACTGTTCTAGGGTCAATTGAGCTTGTTGAATCTGGCTGTCAACCACTTGAATCTGTAGACGAGCCTGCTGCTCTTGTTGCTGGGCAGCCGTAATCCGAGCTTGTGCGCCGCGCAATTGGGCTTGAATTTCGTCGTCATTCAGGCGGGCGATCACCTGTCCCATTTTCACTTGATCGCCTTCCCGCACAGCGATATAGTTGACCCGACCCCCGATCTTAGCACCGATGTCGGTTTGATAGCCTTCGATGCGACCGCTTAACTGAAGGTCGGCTGGCGTAGGACGGGAGAGAAAATACCAGGTAGTTAGTCCAGCAGCAGCGATCGTGAGTCCCGTACCCATTAGCATCCGTTTTTTCCAGGGTGATTTTGATGACTGCTCAGAATCAGGCAAATCAGGCAAAGCGGTCTTTTCTGAAGGTTTTGGAAGTAGTTGAGTCATAACATAATAACCTTCTCAATACAGCTTTAATTTTTTGAGTCCCAGTACCCTAGCTTTGCAAAAGAATCCGAGAAAGTTATGAGTAACGCTAGATTAGCGGAAACTGATACACTTCTTTATTTCTCTTTACTTAAGCAACATTGATGAATTGCACAAAGCAACACAGGAAGCTTCCAGATTGATTTCCTGATGAATCAGTAGTTGGAACGCTCTCTAATTAGCTCCCTGAGCCGAGTGTTCTTCCATTCGTTTCACATTTCATCTTGATTTCATCCTGATCTGTCATAGTTAAAAATGGAAAACATTAAAATAGACCTTTTGCGTGATAGGTGGATTTAAGGTTGAATGAGATCATCCTCCGCTTGTTCTGTCATGCTGACCTACGCCAAACTTGCCAAGACACCCGCCAAGTTCCAACGCTTCACCGGACTAACGGTAGAAGAATTTGACCAACTGGCTGAGGCGGTTGAACCGTTGTGGAAAGCATCGGAGCGAAAACGCCTAACGAGTCGAACGCGGCAGCGAGTGGTGGGCGGCGGCGGGAAGTATAAACTAGAGCGCTTCCAAGACAAGTTGCTCGTGCCGTTGATGTACTACCGATTGTACGTGACGTATGAGCTATTGGGGTGGATGTTTCGGGTCGATGTCTCGAATCTCAATCGTCTCGTTCATCGACTGGAGCCACTGCTAGCAAGGCATTTGAACCCCCAACCACCGAGTCCACTCAAGCGCCGGATTCGGAACTGGGAAGAATTCCAGAAAGCCTATCCTGACCTGACGGAAGTGGTGATTGATGGCACAGAGCAAGGGACGCAACGACCGAGCGGACAAAAGCGACAAAAGCCGTACTACTCGAACAAGCGCAAACGCCATACGATCAAGACTCAAATCGTGGTCAGTAAAAGCGGACGGGTACTTTGGGTCAGTGATTCGGTTCCGGGGGGACGGGTACATGATTATCCCTTGCTCAAGCGCAGTCGGGTGATGGAACGCCTCCCCAAAGAAGTGACCAAGCGAGTGGACTTGGGCTATCAGGGGATTGAAACGGACTATCCAGATCATGCCGTGGTGATTCCGAAGAAGAAGCCTCCGAAACAGGACTTAACGCCTGCACAGAAGCGGCAGAATCGTAAAAAAGCAAAGAAACGGATTGTTGTGGAACATACGCTCGCTCACCTGAAGCAGTTTCAAGTGCTAGCGCAGACTTACCGCAATCGACGCGGGAAGAACAATCAGAGCTACAATCGCAAAATCAAGATTGTGGCGGGACTGGTTAACCTGCGCTATGAGAACAGATCTGCTTAAACTACAATCGGGCAGAAACAGCAGTATTCAGGTTTAATCTCATTTATCACGCAAAAGGTCTAATGTAATTCTTGCTGTTCAAACAGATCCCTGTACAGCATTGAACTAAGATTTTGAGATTATCGCTTCAGTAGAAAGCTTGCTCGAATCTAAGCTTTGCAGCATAACTTGATAATAACGATTTGTATTTTTAAAACTATTGGCTGACCATCCTCTGATTTCCAGAAATAAGGAGGTAAGTAATTAAAGCTGTGCAGTCTAACCAGATACAGCAAGACCTAATGGCGTGGACTGCCATTGCTATAGTGAAAAGAATACGACAACATTTTATCAGGAGACTTGTAGGAGGGTTATCAGTATGCAGTTTGGACACGTCATTATCTTTGTTGAGGATGTGGCTGCAACCATAGCTTTCTATAAAAAAGCCTTCAATTTAACTGGAAGCCTAGTCACTACAGAATTTGCTGAAATAGAAACGGGTAGCGTGAAGTTGGTATTTGGCACTCATCAGTTGGGGCGAGTCAAAGTACCAGGATTGCCTTTTAGCATGGGGCGCTTCTTGCCGCCTCCGAGGTGCCAAATTTCGTTTCCTACTGTTGATGTAGAAAGTGCCTACAGGCAAGCAGTTCAGGCAGGCGCAACGGAGGTAATGGAACCACACGTTATGCCTTGGGGACAGACTGTTTCAAAAGTGCGAGATCTCAATTATGTATTAGTTTCGATCGTCAGTCCGTTTGAAAATCAAGCGTGAAATGTTGTATTTGCTATTTCTAATGGTTGTTCCAAGCAGCGATCGTAGTTGCTAGTTCGGATTGTAAAAATCGCAATTGCAGAATTCGATAGTCAATTGCCTGAATCAAGGTTTCTATCTTCTGTCTGGCTATCTCACTAGGGCATTCGCGCTGCTCACAAATTTGCAGCAATTCCTTAATTTCCTGAAGGTTCAAATCCAGATGTTGAGCACCTTTAATTAGGGTCAAACGATCGAGTACTTCGGGGGCAAATAGCCGAAAACCACCACGGCTACGAGCAGATGATTTCAATAATCCAAGATCGTCGTAAGAGATATTGTCAAATCTGGTGTACGAGGAGAATTAAGCAGCGTTCTTGCTTTGGT